>Ga0209635_10001734_pt1 | contig 16376 bp, 14 predicted proteins | sample DeeMarSWOR230_32_FD_187463 | JGI IMG/M metagenome (GOLD analysis project Ga0209635, IMG submission 187463) | Marine sediment microbial communities from White Oak River estuary, North Carolina - WOR-2-30_32 (SPAdes) (version 2) | ecosystem: Environmental > Aquatic > Marine > Intertidal zone >... | reverse complement strand
TTGACAATAAAAGCCCTGTTATCTTATTTGAAAAACTAGAAAATTATAAGAATAGAGTAGTTGCCAATGTTTGTGGAACTAGAAAGAGAATCTGTGAAGCACTCAACATAGATCAGAATGAGCTTTACAATAGGTTGGCTATGGCTTGGCGTTCTCCAAAAAAACCGGAAATCGTTGAAAACGGCTTAGTGAAGGAGAGCATTAGAAAACCTGATTTGTCTAAAATTCCTATTTTGACACATTTTGAGAATGATGGCGGCTCATACATTACTTCAGCAGTAGTTCATGCAAAAAGCCTTGACGGACATGTTGAAAATGTATCGGTACATCGATTACAAGTTTTGGACAATAGTCATCTGGTGATACGTTTGGTTCCGCGGCACCTCTATAAATTGTGGAGGATGGCGAGTGATGTTGGTGAAGATTTGGATATCTCGATTTCTATCGGAGTTCATCCTGCAGTGATGTTAGCGGCTTCTTCTCCTACTCCTTTTGGAGTGAATGAGTTTGATGTTGCAAATGTTCTGATGGATGGTCATCTTCAACTAGTCAGCTGTGAACATGTTAATGCTTGTGCCCCTGCAGAAGCTGAATTGGTTTTGGAAGGTAAAATCTCCGCAAGTAGAAAAGTTGTTGAGGGCCCCTTTGTGGATATAACTGGAACATATGATGTTGAGAGGAAACAGCCTATTGTGGAAGTTGTAGGTGTTATGCATAGAGAAGATTATTTTTATCAGATGGTCTTGCCATCTGGGTCTGAACATAGGCTTCTGATGGGGTTGCCGCGTGAAGTCTTAATATGGGAGTCTGTTTCAAAAGTGGTGCCGAAAGTTAATGCTGTCAACCTTTCGTTAGGTGGAAGCGGATGGCTTCACGCTGCTGTCTCAATTGAAAAACAACTTGAAGGTGATGGTAAAAATGCGTTGTTGGCTGCTTTCGCGGCACATCCAAGCCTGAAACATGTAGTCGTAGTAGATTCAGATATTGATGTTTACGATATTTCTGATGTGGAGTGGGCGATTGCAACAAGATTTCAAGCAAGCAAGGACCTGGTTATTATAGATAATGTACGTGGATCAACATTGGATTCTTCTGCAGACCAAGAAACTGGTTTGACATCAAAAATGGGCATAGACGCCACTTGTCCATTAACAAAACTGAAGGAGAAATTTGAACGTGCAAAAATCCCTGCGGTGGAACATACTGAAGAGCTGGTCCGTAAACTACTATGTATGTGAAATAGATTCTCTACACACCGATTTATATACAAGACTTGAAAATACAGAGGTTGGTGTCTCTATTGTCCAGTGAGAAAACAGAGAGAAACTCTATATCTCTGAAAGTCGAGGACGTAATGGTGAAGGAAGTAATAACCATAGATGACAATTCGACAGTCAAAGAAGCCGCAGAGGTAATGAACAAGTTTGAGATAGGATGTCTGATTGCTGTTAGAAAAATGAAGGCCATGGGCATAATAACTGAGAGAGACTTGCTGAAAAGGGTTGTTGCAGACGTGAAGGATCCAACTAAGACTGAAGTGAAGGATGTTATGAGTAGTCCATTGGTTGTTGTTGAGCCTAGCATGGATTTGGAAGAAGCAGTTAAATTGATGTTTCAAATGAAGATTAAGAAGTTGCCCGTGGTTAATGGAAAACGTTTGGTTGGCTTAATTTCTTTAACTGATATAGCTCGTTTTCAACCCCAAGTTATAAGGATATTGAAGCAGCTTGCCATGAAACAAGTCCCGCCGAAAAGCATGAAGAAAGTCATTGACTATTATGTTATCTAGCGACTTCGAACTCACATCATACTCTGAAGAACACTGAAGTCTAAAGGAAGCAATTACGTATCTCCGCGATAAATTATTGAACTATCATCTGATTAATACTGTTGTTATTAAGGCGCCATTAGTGCAGGTTCTCTATGACTGAAGATTTTGTTTCGCGCACATGCCTATTTCTACTCTTTTTAGCATATGCTCTGACTTGTGTTTTGGCTCAAGTATGAAGAAGGTATGAAAAACGTGAGTGTTAATCAAGTAATGGAATGGTAGATAAACGAAATAAAAGAGGCTTAGATATTAAATAGCAGTCATATTCAGTGATAAGGACACGGCAAGCTGATGAAGAAAACCTTAGTGCTAAAAGTTGATTCAAAAAAGCCTGAGATGAAAAAGATTCGTGTGGCAGCGAGCTTCATTAAGAAGGGCGGTTTGGTTGCTTTTCCAACAGAAACAGTTTATGGCTTAGGTGCTGACGCTTTGAATCCAGAGGCGGTTAGAACACTCTTTAAGGCAAAAAGGCGTCCCCTTGATAACCCGCCAATAGTGCACACAGGAGATTTAGCAGATGTTTCAAGATTAACAAAGGAAGTCTCACGTAAAACTGAAGAGCTCATGAATAGATTTTGGCCTGGACCACTAACACTGATTTTCAAACGTTCAGATATTATCCCAAGTGTTACTGTGGCTGGTTTAGACACTGTAGCGATTAGAATGCCTAGACATAATGTCGCTTTGGCTTTGATTAAGGAAAGCGGAAAATCGATTGCTGCTCCAAGTGCTAATCTTGCTGGAAGACCTAGCCCAACCACAGCGAAGCATGTTTTGGATGACCTTGAAGGTAGGATCGATGTTATTTTGGACGCTGGACCAACTAATATTGGGGTAGAGTCCACAGTTTTAGATATGACCGTTGACCCGCCACAGATTCTTCGTCCAGGGGGAACACCATATGAAATGTTGCAGAGAATTATTGGTAAGGTAGATTTGCATCCTACTGTGATTGCAAAAAAGGAGTTAGCTGTTGAAAAGGCGCGTTCTCCTGGGTTGATGCATAGACATTATGCTCCTGATGCGGACGTGATTATTGTGGAAGGAAAACTATCAGCTGTTGTGAGCAAAGTAAAAGAGTCTGCAGAATTTTATATGAGGAAAGGCGTCAAGGTCGGTGTTCTTGCCACAGATGAAACCTTACCCTATTACAAGGCTGATGTTGTAAAATCCCTTGGCAGTAGGGAAGATTTAGTGACAATTGCGAAGAATTTATTCCGGCTTTTGAGAGAGTTTGATCTGGAAGGTGTTGACATCATAATTGCTGAGAACGTGCCAGTTAGAGGACTTGGTCTAGTTGTTATGAACAGATTACGTAAAGCCTCTGGATACAGAATCGTCAAGGCAAATAACAGCTAGAAAAATACAGTTCTGTCACAATCATTCTCAGTTGCATAATTCTGGATTATGTATGACGTTTCCTACGGAAAAATGATCACATACAATGCCAATCTTCTGCGTACTAGTCTACAATGTACATCCAGTATATTACAGACTTAACCTAAAGTCTGATTTTCGGTAGATAGCTACTTTGATTTTGAGGTTGCTTAATTTTGGGTAATGTCTTTGAGTTCAAAAGCCATGAACTTTTCTGCTTTTGGATAAAGCTCTTTAGTTGCTCTAACCGCTTCAAACACTGTTGAGGCTTCAGGAAATATTCGTTTATAATTTACTTCTAAGAGTATTCTGGCTAGTGTTCCTGTATGAATCTTTGTGATTTTCTTTCTTAGAATGTTTCTTCCACATTGAATAGTGGCTATGTCTCCTACTTTGCTATTTTTCCATTGATGTTTGATCACTCTCAATTCCACGTCTCTTTTGCCAAATCTGTATAAATCAAAGAATTCTTTCTTCACCATAAATAAAGGCATAATCTCACAATTCTCATTATTGTAGCTATTCCTTGAAAGTTTTGTGTATGTATAGTGCACGCGGTGGATTTTTGGTAGCAACATACTTAGCAGTTGTGTTATAGCTCGCGTGATTTCTGAGACAAAAAAGATTGCCATCTAATAACATATTTGGATTTGTATGAGGTTTCTTTATATTGTCAATAATTGACTGACGCTTGCTAGTATGATGTTAAATTTAAAAAAAGTGGGGATTCGGATAGTCATCTCTTTTCTGACTATTTTTTATGCGTTTTTCTGTAACGTGTTCCGTTAGCTCTTTCCCAAAGTTCAACGACTAAGGTATGTTTAGCATTTGGACTTTTCATTTCCCAAGATTTTATAAATTTTTCTTTCGCCATAGTTGTTCACGACTCCCATATATTTTCCGTATGGATATTTAATGTTTACCTTCACTTGTGTTATTATCGCTTTTGCATTGGCATCTTGATGTTGTTTTCTTTCGCTATTCTTTGTGCTTTTTCGTATCCTGCATCTGCATGTCTCACTATGGCTGTTCCTGGGTCTGTTGTCAACACTGTTTCTAAGCGTTTTTCAGATTCTTTTGTGCCATCAGCCACCAAACACATTCCAGCATGGATACTGTAACCTATGCCTACGCCCCCGCCGTGATGAACAGAAACCCAAGTAGCGCCTCCAACAGCATTCAGCAGAGCATTAAGGATCGGCCAATCTGCAATCGCGTCGCTTCCATCTTTCATGCCTTCGGTTTCACGGTTGGGTGAAGCAACACTCCCACCATCCAAATGATCCCTGCCAATCCAAACAGGCCCACTGAGTCTTCTATCTGCAATCATGTCATTTATCAACTTACCAAAACGAGCTCTTTCACCAAAACCAAGCCAACAAACCCGCGCTGGCAATCCCTGAAACTTCACCTGTTCTCTAGCTTTCCTTATCCAACGGCACAACTCTTTGTTGTAAGCAAACTCCTTCAAAATCACGTCATCCAGCATATTTATATCGTTAGGGTTGCCGACAAGCGAAGTCCAACGGAAGGGACCACGTCCCTCACAAAACATTGGTCTAATATACTCTGGAACAAAACCTTGATAAGCAAAAGCATCTTTGAAGCCAGCGTCATAAGCTTGCTGCCGCAAGTTATTACCATACTCAAATGTTATGGCACCTTTCTTCAGCATCCCGACCATAGCTTCAACTTGAAGACGCATACTCTCGCTTGCTCGATGAACATATTCTTTTGGATCGTTCTTTCTAAACTCGTCCGCTTCTTCCCTAGACCATCCAGCAGGATAATAACCTCCTAATGGATCATGCGCAGCAGTCTGATCAGTTAATACGTCTGGAATTATATTTCGCTCTAGAAGAGCAGGATGAATCTCAGCAGCATTACCTAACAAACCGATACTCTTGGGGGCACCGTCACGTTTAGCTTCTAAAGCCAAATTCACAGCCTCATCCAAATCGTCAGTCCACATCTCCAAATAATGATGCTTAAGCCTACGCTTAATCATACGCTTGTCAACTTCAACAACCAAAGCTACACCATCATTCATAGTGACAGCTAAAGGTTGAGCGCCACCCATCTCACCCAAACCAGCAGTCAAGACAAGTCTTCCACGTAAACTCCCGCCAAAATGCTTCTTCGCAACAGCAGCAAGCGTCTCATAGGTGCCCTGCAATATTCCTTGAGTGCCGATGTAAGCCCATGAACCAGCAGTCATCTGTCCAAACATGATTAAGCCTTTCTGCTCCAACTCGTAAAAATAATCCCAAGTGGCCCATTTCGGCACAAGCATACTATTAACCAATAGAGCTCGCGGCGCCCATCTATGCGTCCTAAAAACAGCAACGGGTTTGCCACTTTGAATAAGCATAGTTTCCTGAGATTCAAGCTCTGTTAAAGTGTCAACAATACGCTCAAAACACTCCCAACTCCGTGCAGCCCGTCCAGTCCCACCATAAACAATAAGCTCTTCTGGATTTTTGGCAACTTCACGGTCAACAACATTGAAAAGCATACGCAAAATGCCTTCAATCTGCCAGTTCTTGCAATGCAGCTCAGCTCCAGTTAAGCATTTGACAGGTTTCTCAAACTTAAGCAAGCCAGTTCACCATGAACCAGAATGGTATAAATCCGTTATAATTCTTTGCTACATCGTATGCGCATCGTAGAATGTTGCATTACCACAGCGGATTTTGGAAAAGTTGTTTCCTTGAACAATTATATGAAAAAAAGGGATGGAAGGTTGTTGTTTGTTATTGTCCGAATAGTCGGGCTACTCTTCCTACGTCTTTCATGTTGATACATCCGTCACCGTTTAGCGCGCGCGAGAGAGCGTATCATAAGTTACATAATTGGAAGCTGTAATTAGGGCAGCATAACTGAATATGCCTATCGTTAAGAGTAATGCGTACATTGATCCCAAAACTTTTTTCTCCAGCATTTTTATTCTCCACATCCCTATTCTGTTGTTTGTTGAAATAAGATTTTTGAAACCATCTTCTATTATCCTCTCCAAACAAACACAGAAGACAGTGTGTGCTCAAAAGAAAAAAGTCTCATGCGGCGATGTAAGAGGTCAGAATAACAGAGTGGAAAGAATGCTGGAGGATTTATCCCTTATTCTTATTTCTAAGAGAAGAATTTGCTTCGATCCGCTTCTTTGTCAAAGACAATTCTTCCATTTTTAATGACTTTGTTAATGAGGTTAACGCCAAAACGATAACCAAGAAATTTGTGATTTGGTACATCTAGGATGATAACATCAGCTTTCTTACCTACTTCCAAACTGCCAATTTCATCTGCTTTTTTTATGGCGTGGGCAGCGTTAATCGTGGTTGCGGTTATGGCTTCAGCAGGCGTTAATTTCATAAAATGGCAAGCGAAGGCAATAATCAATTGTTGACTCTCAACCCAACAGCTCGGATTGAAATCCGTTCCTAAAGCTACAGGAACACCAAAATCAATCATTTTTCTAGCATCAGCGTATCGTCCAATCATAAGGCTGAAAGCTGCGGCTGGAAGCAAAACCGCGATCACACCTTTTTCAGCCATAGCTTTAAGACCATCATCAGAAGAAAAAAGCAAATGTTCTGCAGAAACAGCTCCAACATCAGCCGCCAATTCAGCCCCTCCTAACTTGCTCATTTCATCAGCATGAATCTTGAGCTTCAACTTATGATTCTTGCCAGCAACCAAAACACGTCTAGACTGTGCCAAACCGAAAACATCTTTCTCACAGAAAACGTCACAAAAAACGGCAAGTTTCTCTGCAACCATCTGTGGAATCATCTTCATAACAACTAGGTCAACGTATTGCTGTGGTTTATTTCTATATTCAGGTGGAATAGCATGGGCACCCATAAAAGTTGGTATAACGTCAACGGTGTGTAACTGATTCAAACGTTTAATGACTCTCAAAATTTTCAGTTCATCCTTCACCGTCAGACCATAACCACTTTTTGCTTCAACCGTTGTCGTACCATGTTCTAACATAGCATCCAAAGTTTTGAATCCAGATTCCACAAGCTCTTCAACAGTAGCTCTACGAGTCTTCTTGACAGTCTTTAGAATCCCGCCCCCAGATTCAAGGATATCCATGTAGGAGGCACCTTCAACACTCATCTTGAACTCATCTTCACGAGAACCAGCAAAAACAAGATGGGTGTGAGGATCTACAAAACCAGGCATAACTATTTTACCACTAGCACTTATCACATTTTCAGCCCTATACTTCATCTTGACTTCAGATGTTTTCCCAACAGCAACCACACGGTCATTCTTAACAGCTAAAGCCCCTTTATGTATTATTCCAAGATTTTGCATCTGCATGCGAGTTCTTGGACTGGTACTGCCACCCTTGAGTGTGATAAGCTCGTTAGCATTTACTACAAGTATGTCTGCTCTTTCTTTCTTTCTCGTTTTAACCATGCCTAAGCCACTTGTGTGTGTACTGTGCCTAAACCACTTGGAATTCTTCACCTTTGTTCAATATCACAACTTTTATGTTTGACTTAGCCTCGACTTCCTTTTTAAACTCTTCAGGATTTGTGTCCCAACAATGCATAGGAATCACAATTTCAGGATCAATTGCTATTGCAGCTTCAGCAGCCTCAGCATTATCCATGGTATATGTGCCTCCGCTGGGTAGTAATGCTACATCCACATGTCCAAGCTGTCGCATTTCAGAGATGAAGTCTGTGTCTCCGGCATGATAGATTGTCTTACCTTCCGCCGTTATCAAGTAGCCGACCCCATGTCCCTTAGGATGGAATGGAGTGCCAGGAGATCTGAAACGCTTATAATTGTAGGCTTCAACAGCTTTGACACTTATGTTGCCCACGGTTGTCTCTTCCTCAGGTTTAAGTGTTTTGACATTTCCCTTAATCATTGAAATACAATCTTCGGGGGCAAATATTATAGTGTCTGCCTTGCGAACCTTTTTGATTTTAGACGAATCACAATGGTCTGAATGGGAATGTGATGCCAATATTAAATCTGCCTTTTCAGTGTATTCACCCTCATAAGGGTCTACATAGATGGTTTTTCCCTCAGCTTTTATTTGAAAACTCGCGTGTCCCAACCATTTAATTTTAAGATTCATTTCAAACACCTCTCCTCCTCTATATTCCACTGACATATTTATTTTAAACGATAAAATGCTACTCCGTTGGGAAATCAAAGAATTCTCAACGCCGAATTACAATTCTACACGTACTTGTTGATAACATATTTTCTTACTGCTGGATTCGAAGGCTAACCAATCGATGGATATGCCGTGTGCAGGTCTTACACTGAAGACAAATTGAGACTGCTTCAGCTATTGCTTCTACCTTCACCTTTTTCTATCACGTTCTGTACAGCAATTTCCAATACGCGATCTTCAGTCAAATTATCAATCTTTAGATAATATGCAACTGTGTCAATCAAAGCTTTTAATGGCGCCATTCCACAGAATTCTGTATTGATTATCGGCACATTGTAACGGGCAGCCTCCACTTTAAGCAATTCAAAAACTCGATGAAGTGGAGTATTCTCAAAACTAGATATGCTCATACCGATCTGCATAATGTTCTTGTCTGGAACATAAGCAGCCATAGCTTTAACATTTGAAAAACCACCTTTCTTCGAATGCAAAGCCTTGGCAATTTTCTTTGCAATCTTAAGATCAGCGGTCCCTAAATTAACGTTAAATCCAGCCATGACTTTGCGGGCACCAGTTACCGTTGCGCCAGCTGTAGGATGAGCCTTAGCAGGACCAAAGTCAGGCTCACGTCCAGGCTTTACAATCATCTCAGCCAGTTCTTCATATTCACCCTTACGTATCCAATCCAAATCCTTCCGTTCAGGTTTTGTTGCAGCTTCATCATAAAGGTAAACTGGTACTTCAAATTTGTCGGCTATGGCTTTTCCGAACTTCCTTGAAAGCTCAACGCAGGCCTTCATTTGGATATTTTTTATCGGTATGAAAGGCACAACATCGACAGCGCCTATACGTGGATGTTGCCCTTTATGCTTTCGCATATCTATCAGTTCTACGGCTTTAGATGCAGCCTTCAACATAGCTTCAAGCACTGATTCTCCATCGCCTATAAAAGAGACGACAAGCCTACTGTAATAGTCATCAAAGGTGTAATCAAGCAGGTAAGTATTTTCGGTTTCACTGATTTCTTTGAGAATCAACTCAGTGATTTTAGGGTCTTGAGTACTGAAATTAGGTACACATTCCACTATCTCTTTCAATCTCAATCCTCTCTGTATTACTAGGATTTATCTAAAATAAGTGTGTAGCAGATGTTTCCAAATTGGAATAAAACAGCATTATACTGTTCGGGCTAGAATTCGAGAAATCATGAAAAATAAATGTTAGGGTATTCATGTGCTCGAGAGTCTCACATTTATGTGCATCCAAACCTTGAACAAGAAGTCAGATATTGTATAATTCTGGAAAAATGACAAAATTATTGATGTTTTGATGAGAATTATTGTGTCTGCGCGTAACAGTTAAATAGTGATTATAATAAACAAGCTGCTTAAAAGGAGATTTAGAGGAGGATTAATTCGAAATGCGAAAAATTGCTGTGTTTGCTGTTCTAATGCTCTCTTTGATGCTTTCAATGACTATGATATATGGAGTAAAAGCTTCCCCCAGTATACAGAGGCGTTGGCAAGAGCCTCTCTACAGTGGTTATGACACCTTCTATGGCCAAGATGTGGTTGCATACGAGAAAGGAGAAGAAGCAACTCTCATCGTAAAAGTTACAAATGATGGATGGTGGAATGCAAAAGCTGATGTTAGTGTAAGGCTGGAAATCTTTGGAGAGAATGAAACCTCAACGGAATCAGACGTCGAGATTGAAGACAACGGATGGGCAATCTTCACAATAGAGTTTACGGTTCCAGAAGATGCTACTAGCCTATTCAGCCACCGCTATGTAATCTTTGTAAAATTTGAGCTGGAAACAGATATAGAATGGGAAAGATATGGCCCGTACACTGATTTCGTAGCCTACAGTCAGAACCAGGCTGACGCCAGAGAACTAAGAACTGAATTGGGATATTGGCCCGACGCTCCAACTAACACTGTATTCTTCATGCTGTCTGCTGAAAATTGGGAACTCTGGGAGAAGGCTGACATGGAGCTGTGGATTGCAAACGATGAATACGCGGATGGAAACTTCGACTCTGCAGAAACGCATTATGAAAAGAGCCTGAATTACACAAAGGAAGCTGTAAGCACTTATGTTTCAGAAGCAACTGCCTATAAAGATGCTATGCTTTCATTGCTTACATCAGGCAGCGGCTTGATGAACTTCTATGGAATTGCCTTTCTGATAGGAGGAATAGGCTTTCTATTGATGGGTATTGGCGTAGTAGTTTATCTCGTAAGAAAGTCAAGCTCGCCGAAGCCACTAGCAGCATAATTGACAAGTCTCACACTCCTTCCCTTTTTATTTCTTAATAACATGCTGTCCATTATTACGAAGCTTGCAAGACAGCAAAAGTTAAACTGTTTCGCATTCTATAAAAAACCTTCAAGTGAAGGAAGTTGAGTTCAAAACATAATTTTGAAGTTCCAACTTGGGATCAAATATACAATATTCTTTTGAATTTAGCTGATAAGATTAGAAAAGATGAATTTGACCCTGATGTAATTGTGGGTGTTTCACGTGGTGGATGGCCGCCAGCCAGAGTTTTATCAGACTTGTTAGATAATCCAAATCTTGCAAATATTAGAGTAAAATTTTACTTGGGAGTTGCAGAAACAAAAGAAGAACCTAAACTTACACAACCAGTTTCCATTGCTGTAGTAGGTAAAAAAGTGCTGGTAGTAGATGAGGTTGCCGATACTGGAGAAAGCTTGAAACTTGTGAAGGAGCACATAATCAATGAGGGTGCTGATGAAGTCAAAATTGTGACTGTCTACTACAAACCTTGGAGCATTATTGTGCCAGATTATTTTGGAAAGGAAACAAGAAGCTGGATAGTCTTTCCATGGGAAATAAAGGAAACCGTGCGAAAACTAGTCAAAAAACGCAAGGAAAAAGAGGTGTCTGTAGAGAAAGAAACTGCAAGGCTTATAAAGGCTGGAATTTCTGGAAAACTTGTTAGAAGGTTTTTGAAAGAGATTCTTGAGGAAGAGAATTGTTGAAACAGGTTGAAGAGCTCGGAAAGCATATTGTAATAGCTGGCTTCAAAGACGTTAAAATTTGGAATGTCAAAGAATTTCTCAATATAATCCGGAAAGAGAAGCCTTTGAACGTGCAAATACAATTTTTTGATGCTAGGTTTGTGGCCACATGGCAACACTTGTATTTTGCTGCTTTGAATGCATTGACAGCGTTCGAGAATAAGAGTAACATTTCAAAAAGCTTGGCGATGGAATCGATGCTTTACGCTTCTGCACAGAGTCAAATTCGAAAGGCAATGAAGCTTTTAGGAATAAAGTCTAATATGTCAAAAATAGCGGTGTTGGTAATCGGAGAAAACTTAGAATCAGTGACCTCCGCTTTATCGCTTGTTCTCAAACAAGTTAAAGGTGAACGAGACGACACAATTCTTAAACTATCAGAAGAAAAGGCAATAGCCATCAGAAAGATCTTTGGTATTTCAGATGTAGAATTGGAAACCGTTATGGAAAGGGATCGTTTTGAGAAAGCTTTGATCGATCTTGTTATTGAACGAGTGGCGTTGCTGGCAACTTATCATTAATCCAGTCTAGAGCATCTTCTCTTTCATAACAGATATAATGTCACTAGGTTTTATCACAGACATTCCGGTTAGTCCGCCAACAACCTCGATTAACAAGATTTTGTCAGGCTTGATAAGATCAACTTTTCTTTGAATATTCAAGGCAGCAGTTTCGATGATTTCTCTACTATGGACTTCTGTGAAGCGCTTCTCAACTGTAACCCGGAAAGTTTCGTTTTCACCTATTTTTGAGCTCAGTTCTGTAGATGCTTGTTGTATTTCATGTAAGTCTGTCCTGAGAACCTTTGCAATCGGAATTATTCTAAGTGTATACCGAAATTCGTAGGAGCGTTCACACAGGATTCTGCGAAGCTTTTTTACGACGTCAAATGGATTAAGAACTGTCTTTGCAGCAATCAAACCGGAAACACCTGTCTTTTCAACTATTGGCATTGAATCCTCTATCTTCTTCAGCAGATGTCGCAGTTCAGAGCAAGCATCATCTTCGTTTCCACGCGAGGTTGTAGTTAAAAGATTGAAATCTCTGAGCATGTTTTTATCCTTCTTTAGGCAAATTGAGGATGAGTAAGTTTTGGTCAGTGCAGGCTAGTGGCTCTATCATAGCTTTTTGCTCTTACCGTCGCCTCACATCATCCCGGTTTTAACTTCGTGTTGCAAGGATTTATTCGTTTTGATGTGTTTTGAGCAGTAGGCTTAAATTTTAGGTATATAGGTTCAACTGTCCACTTTGATGAGAGAATACAGGTTTGAGTGAAGTGTGAAAGCCAGTGATTGTTGTTCATGGCAGCGTTGGACCTCGATACCCTGAACGTACCCAAAAGAGTTTGGTAGATATCAGGAAGACTATGAAAACTAGCTTAAATTTTGAAGCATGGTGAAAGTACACGCCAAGCCTGAAACAGAAGAATCCGAGGCTTCTCTGACAGAAAACTGTAATATGACCGTTTAAAACAGAGGAAGTATGGAACATTTAGCTTACTCTCTGCAAACAAAGTAGAAATGCTTAAAAAGTCACTAAATTACCCCCCCTTCTAATTAAGAAAATGATGGAGGTGGAAAAGGTGATGGAGGATGAAGACTGGGAAGAAGAAAAATGGTAAAAATCATGATAACAATGTCATTTCCCGTATTTTTCCAATTAGATGTTTCAGTAAACCTTTCGTCTTTGTTTTATCAAGACTTATGTTTATAACTCACCGAGTTGTGACCATTCAGTTGCTGGGTTGACTATGACAAGAGTAGCTGTGTTGGAAGCTGACAAGTGTAAACCGAAACGTTGCAATAGGGTTTGCTATCGCTTTTGCCCAATGGTGAGAAGCCGCAAAGAAGCCATAAAATTCGAACAAGGCAAAGCAGTCATCGTGGAATCTCTGTGTTCAGGTTGCGGAATATGTATTAAGAAATGTCCTTTCAATGCCATTTCAATAGTTAATCTTCCTGACGAGTTGGAAATCGAGTGTAGCCACCGTTTTGGACAAAACTCATTCAAATTCTATAGGCTTCCCACACCTTCTCCTGAAGTTGTTTTAGGTTTGCTTGGTCAAAACGGGATGGGCAAGACCACGACCCTCCAAATATTAGCAGGCAACATCAAGTTAAACCTTGGAAACTATGTAAATCCACCTGACTGGGACATGATAATCCCGCATTTCAGAGGATCTACACTTCAAGATTACTTCCAAAAGATGAGTGAAGGTGAACTCAAAGTCTCATATAAGCCTCAGTATGTTGATGAAATACCTCATGTTATCTCTGGGGAAGTTGGAGAACTTCTGGAAAAAGTTGATGAGCGGGGAAGGCTTAGTGAAATTGCTGGGCAGCTTGAACTCAAACCGTTTTGGAACCGGTCCATTGAGGTTTTGAGCGGAGGAGAATTGCAACGTGTAGTAGTGGCAGCAGCTGTGTGCCGTGAAGCTGACGTATATCTTTTTGATGAACCATCAAGCTATTTAGATGTGAAACAGAGACTTGAGGTTGCCAGAGCCATACAAAGTTTGAAAGATGATGAAAAGACGGTGATTGTAGCTGAGCATGACTTGGCTATAATAGACTACTTATCAGATCAGATATGCATCTTCTATGGAGAACCAGGAGTTTATGGCATTGTATCCAATGTCCACGGCGTTAGAACAGGCATAAATATTTACTTGCAGGGTTACATCAGAGATGAGAATGTCAGATTTAGAAAAGAAGCCATAATTTTTCATGAGAGACCACCCCCAACAAGTTTTGCTGTTGGCAAAGCCTTGTTGAAATGGAAGCACGTGAAGAAGACATACGAAGAATTTAGGCTTGAGGCATCTCCTGGAGAAATAAAGAGGGGCGAGATCATCGGAATTCTTGGATCAAACGGCATAGGTAAAACAACTTTTGTCAAGATTTTGGCTGGAATAGAAAAGGCTGATGATGGACGAGAGTTAGGGAATTTGAAAGTAAGCTATAAGCCACAATACATCTCAGCAGAATACGCTGGAACAGTCCAACAACTTTTAATGAGTACTGCCAAGGAAAACTTTGCTTCAAGTTGGTATAGGACGGAAATCATTCAACCTTTAAGGATAAACAAGTTGTTGGAAAGAAATTTGGCTGAACTCAGCGGAGGAGAACTGCAGAAAGTAGCAATTGCGGCTTGTCTATCTAGAAATGCCGAACTTTACCTGCTCGATGAACCGAGCGCTTACCTCGACGTAGAAGAAAGATTGAACATGGCACGGGCTATTCGCAGAGTTGTTGAAACCCGTAATGTTACAGCATTTGTCGTCGAACATGATGTTGTTGCGCAAGACTTCATAGCTGACCGCTTGATGGTCTTCACTGGAAATCCTGGAGTTGAGGGTATAGCGAATCCACCTACCAACCTAAGGGATGGAATGAACATGTTTCTGAAAACGATGGAAGTAACTTTCAGGAGGGACCCAACTACAAAGAGGCCGAGAGTCAATAAGGAAGACTCAAAGCTTGACAAGTTTCAAAAACAGATTGGAGAATACTATTATGTCCATCCGTCAAAGAGCTGATAGTGCTCGCGAAAATAAGAGACTAATTGAAAAGGAAAAAGGATGAGCTAAGTGGAAAATCAGAGAAGAATACCTATGCAGCTTCTTTTGAATCTGTGATAATGCATTTATGCTTTGAGATTTTAGGGTTTAGTGTCGCTGTGTTTGAATATGACAGGTGAATTCATGGAGATTGTAACATAGAGAGTTTGGTTTGGACTTGGCATCTGTGCTGCAAGATATGTAACCAATCATGCTGTTTTGCATGGTAATAGGTAATCAAGAAGATAGCTGCAGTTGTGGGTGCAGATAGCCAATGTGCATCTATACCTTGTAGTGTATGCTTACTGTGTATCTATGATTTTACAGAAACCTTGAAATCAGGACTGTTGCTGCAAAAACGGATAAAAATATGTTTTTGTTTGATACTGCTGAAGTGAAAGACTCTTCGTAAGTTGCTGTCCTGTCTTTTTAGGAAATGAACAGAATTCGCTAGAAAACGTAGTTAAATTAAAGAGTGAGCAGAGCCATATCGTAGGGGTGATTACCATCAGAAAGGGTGTTGGTGGAGGCGTAAGTGGCTAAGGCGACCTTTGAGGAGATAAGTGCTGCAGACTTCTTCTATCGAAACAGAGACATAGCTGGGTTCACTAACCCCTCTAGAGCTATCTTTGCAGCTGTAAGAGAGCTCGTAGAAAACTCTTTAGATGCTGCTGAAAACCTCAAAATACCTCCAGACATTTATGTTAGATTATCCTATGCTGGCGAAGAAGATAGAAAAGCAGGGGTTTACACTTTAAGGGTTGAAGACAACGGTATGGGTGTACCGCCTAGACATATACCTTCAGCTTTTGGGCAGGTGCTTTTTGGTTCAAAATATAAACCTAAGCAGCAGAGAGGAACTTTCGGCTTGGGTGGAAAGATGGCAATCTTATATGGGCAGATCACAACCCATCAACCCGCGTGCGTTATTTCAAGCACTGGCTCCTCAAAAATCTATGCGTACAAACTCATGATCGACATTCAGAGAAACCGTCCCCTTATATTTGATAGAAAGGTTCGCATTAACAAGAAGAGATGGCGGGGGACAATAGTTGAGTTCAGCCTTGAAGGTCACTATAGTGGAGCAATGCGTAAGGTCTTGGAATACTTTAAGCAGACAGCTATGGTGAATCCATATGCAAATCTGACTTTTGTTGATCCAGCAGGAAGGTTATACAAGTTTACCCGAGTCACTGAGAAGATGTCTGATCCGCCAAAAGAAACTTTGCCGCACCCGTACGGTGTTGATGTGGAGCTTCTCCAACGCCTTATACAAGTTACACCTTACCGGAATATGAATGAGTTTTTGAAAAACCATTTTCACAGAGTTGGAGAAATCACGGCACAAAAATTTTTGAAATTCAGTAACATGAAACCGTCTAGAAACCCTAAGAATCTTTCTCACAAGGAAATTGTTAGGT
>Ga0209635_10001729_pt1 | contig 16393 bp, 15 predicted proteins | sample DeeMarSWOR230_32_FD_187463 | JGI IMG/M metagenome (GOLD analysis project Ga0209635, IMG submission 187463) | Marine sediment microbial communities from White Oak River estuary, North Carolina - WOR-2-30_32 (SPAdes) (version 2) | ecosystem: Environmental > Aquatic > Marine > Intertidal zone >... | reverse complement strand
CAATCACTCTTGAAGTACTCTATAACCTTCTCTGAGTAGCCGCACCTTCTCATCAGCTCCAACAGTTCCTCCGTTAGCTTCTCAGACACCTTGTTCAATCACCTCCTTCTTTCATCACCTTTGGAGGTTGCGTTCTCTCGGTTTTGAGGAAATCTTCGATTTTCTTCACAATTTCCATAAACGCCTTTGTTGCAGGGGAATCCATATGTTCGGTTATAAAGGGCGTACCTCTGTCGGAGTCTTCGCAGATTTGGGGATCTATCGGAACTTTTCCTAAGAAAGGAACCTTCAAGTCTTCTGCTATCTTTTTTCCTCCTCCAACCTTGAAGATCTCGATCTCGGCACCACACTTTGGACAGACGAAACCGCTCATGTTTTCGATTATGCCGATGACGGGAATGTTCAGTTTCCTAGAGAAGGTCACAGCTTTCTTAACAACGATCTGCGAAACCTCTGAGGGAATGGTAACTATCACTACACCATCCATCTCAGGGAGAAGTTGCATAATGCTCAGGGGCTCGTCGCCGGTTCCGGGAGGAAGATCGATGAAGAGAAATTCAAGTTCTCCCCAGACGATGTCGGACAAGAATTGGCTAATCGCCTTCATCTTTAAGGGTCCACGCCAGATGACTGGTGCTTCGTCGCTTGGAAGCAGGAAGTCCATGGACACAACCTTGATCCCTAAAGGACCCATTGCCGGAAAAACGCCTGCGGGTCCAGCTTGAAGCCTCTGTCCGTGTAAACCGATGATTTTTGGCACGCAGGGGCCGGTTATGTCCGCGTCAAGGATGCCAACACTATAAGCGTAACCGTGCATGGCAAACGCCATCGCCAAGTTCACCGTCACGGTGCTCTTACCAACCCCACCCTTCCCGCTTATCACCGCTATCTTGTGCCTGATCTTGCTTGTTCTAGCTTTAAGCCTCCGCTGTTCTTCTTCGTAAGCCTGTTTCCTCGCCTGTTGCTTTACATCTTGCTTAGCCATATTTTTCTTGCTCCGTATTGCTGTACACGTGCTTATCCCTCATAAATGACTGAAATATCATGGATCATCTACCAGTTCTTCGCTAGCAACTATAATGGGTTCCAATTTTTGCTTGCGTTTGCGTGTGATGAAAACCGATTCCCCCTTCCCTAGACGCTTTTTCACTTCTGTAAAATCGATCTCCTTGACCTCGACGACTTCAATGTCTTGGTTTTCATTGTTTAGCAAAAAGAACAATTGGAATACTGGATTTTGTTCGTTGGGTTTGACAGGCCTATTTTCTAACGCCGCTCTTTTTCCCCCTTTTTAAGTGTTCCAGACATTTCCCCTTGGCGCAGTATTTCTGCATATGATCTTCTATTATCTTGTACATAGGCTCCATGGTTTTTCTATTCAAGGAGTATACTCGCTTCTTGCCGCTTCTCTTAACAAATACAAAACCGCATCTAGTCAACGGTCTCAGATTGTGGGAAATCATGCTCTGTTCTTGCTTTAGGGCTTCTGCGAGCTGCGTAACATTCTTCGGAGCCTCTCTGAGAAGTTCCAGTATCCCCAGTCGACTCGGCGTTGATAGCGTTGAAAAGAACAAGTGACAAGCCTCACTTAGACCATATTTCATATGGGTCACCATTAATGAAGTGTTATTCATATGAGCAAACATTCATATAAACTTTGCCATATAGAAATCGCGTAGAGGCTATCGATGGTAAGATTATACAACAACCGAGTATTAGAAATGATATCGGTCTAAGATGAGCTGGACTTATTTGATTTTTTCTTCTCGCTCGGTTCAATGCTTCCCTCCGTGATTCACTTGACAGCTACCTTTATTTCTGCTTAGGTCTTGTTAACCGTTCTCGTCTGGCTTTAAGTAGCTGCGTAAGTCTTGCCGTCTACTTTTTTCGTTTCTCTTCCGGTTATTTATTCGTTGGACAATCATTCCGATACAACAATCTCTCGCAAGTTACTTTATAGGTTAGCCACGGCGTCTTCTGCTGCTCTTACAATTGGATAGGCTATGGGGGATGCTGTGAGCGCAGGATGTGTACCCATTTGAAAAGTGATTATCTCATCTACTTTCGATCTGGCTTTAATAAAGGCTGCAAGAATATTTGTGGCCTCAGCTGTAGTTGAACCGCCAGAAATTTCTCCACCTACTATTCTCTCCGTTTTCTTTTCAAATATGAGCTTCACGTTCATTTCCGAGGCGCCCGGCATACCGCCTGGATGCTTGTCAACGGTCGTTGCTTTTCCTATCAAAAGGTCAAATCCAGCGTCTTTCGCAACTTTTTCGGTCATCCCAGCGCCTCCCATAGCGAGATCCCGAACTATGGTTGACCACACGCCTATCACGCCTTCCTGCTTTTTCCTTAGCTTGAATAGGTTTGCACCGGCAATTCTGGCTTCCCACGTTGCGATGGAGGCTAACCTGAGACCTGACGGCTTTTTTGTGAAGAATGATGTTTTCTCTGCGCAGTCTCCAGCTGCGAAAATGTTCTCGTCGCTTGTTTTCATGTATGGATCGACCCATATTCCCCTTTGTTCTCCTATTTTCAGGCCTGCTTCTTTGGCAAGCTTGGTGTTTGGAGTGACTCCTATACCAAGTAATACCATGTCACATTTCAGTTTCTCGCCACCACTCAGCTCTACTGCCTTAGCCTTTTTATCTCCTACAATTCTGTCGGCTCTGTTGTTTGTCATGACGTTTACTCCTATCTCGGAAAGTTTTTTCTCGGCTCGAACGCAGAATTCCTCGTCAAAAACGAGTTGTAAACAATGGGGCAGTAGTTCAACGATTGCCACGTTTAAACCTCTTTTCTTGAATTCGTCAGCGAACTCAACGCCGATAAATCCTCCGCCGATGACAACTACGTCCTTGACTTTGTCCATTGTCTTTAGCAGGGTGTTTAGATAGTCAATGTCTTTATTGACAACAAAAACGTTATCTAAGTTGATGCCTGGTATCGGTGGGACGATTGGAGATGCCCCAGTTGCCAATACTAACCTATCAAAGCCTATGGTTTCACCCTTTGAAGTAGCAACTGTTTTTTTATCCCTATCTATTGATTGGACTTCATCCACAACGAGTTCTATCTCATTTTTTGAAAGTATCGCGTCTGGTATGACATCTTTGTCTGTAGAGCCCAAGGTTCCAAAGATATATGGAATGGCACATGGAACACATACCTGTTTTTCCTTTCTAACAAGGGTAATCTTAGCGTCTTTGTGGTATTGTCTTGCAGTCATACCTGCAACGATACCGGCCGCACTTCCACCAACAATTAATACATCAGGTTTCTTCATCTTAATCTCTTCCAAGAAGAAAAATTCTCTGTCCAATAAAATTTATTAACTTTTTGGTTTCTTCCGCAACGCCCAATTTTGTTGTTTACAGATATTTCAAATTAGGAAAGTTAAGGGCATAATTGCTAACTGAAGTTAAAAATTAGATGGAGAATAACAGGAGAGCTCTTTCTCGGTTGGATTCCAGTTACCAAGGAGTACTACACCGCGCCTAGATCCCTTTTTCATCTACGTCGTCGCCAAGCGAAAGCTTGGTAACACTCTTCTGAACAGAAGCCTTGAAACTCGTTGTCTGGGACAAACGGCTTTCCGCACTGTTTACATTTACGTTTTCTCACTTTTTCTTGCGACGCTATCAGTCCCCACATTGCTTAATGACTATTATCTTCTAACTACAATTGGATTACGATGGTTGCCACGATTAACGTTAAGATTCCTTCTGATGGAAGACTTTATCTCCAGCTACTTCCACATTTTCTGCACACGTTCAGTCCGCTAACGTACCTATCAACCTCACAACAGCCACAGTAGGGACAACAAATTTCTGTCATCTTTTCGAATCCTCTTGCATTCAGTTTTTATTTTCTTCAAGCAATTCGGGCTAGATGCTGACTTGGCCCTACATGGACTCTTCTTCATCTGCAGCTTGGACACGTGCCGCCTGAGCCGGTAGTGCCACATACCATACGATTTTCGTTCCAAAGCTTTTTCCAGCACTCTTCGCAAACCATGATTCGACCCAAGTCCTTATGGTCAGCTGAAATCAAAGTCAAATCTTCACCATTTTTGCCACAAAGTCTGCATTCTCCCATTTTTCTAACCTCCTTTCATCTGTATATTCCCATTTTTTAATAATGTGCGTATGCATAAAAATAAATCTTATGATCGTAACCATAGTTTATTATGTGAAAGGGTCGAAGTGTTTATGTAAAAAAAGAAGTGTCGTCCTCAGCGGTTAGTATGTGCCCATCGTTACGCCGATTCTAGCTTAGGATTGCGATTTTCCCTGCAAGACGCCTCGCTTCTTCAGAGTATTACATAGGCTACAGAACCTCAGCGTAATGTCCTTAACCGTATATTTTTCGGTGGCTATGTCTTGGGCGAGTTTGCTGGCGGTGTGTTGAATTATAGGTATGGATTCTAACTCTATTATCATCTTTTCTCCACGTTTATAGTGGAGGTAATGGCTTACGGTGGCCTGTGTTGTTCCAAGCTTCTTAGCCGTAGCCACCTGTGAAAAACCATGCTTCTCGATTAATTCCCTTGCTACCCAGGATCGGAAGGCGGGCAAAACATATAGCACCACATATTCACAGGGCGGTCTCATGTATAGCATGCCCTCATAATTTATAACGCTGTTATAATTTATAAGTTACTCGTATCTTAATGCGCGCGATGCGCCACGCATATGCAAAAGCTGAAAGCAAGGAGAGAGCTTTGAACAAGCGTTTGAAACTAGCTGGATTGCAGCGTTAAAAATTCAATATTAGCTCAATTTTCGTATATTTCTCTGAAAACAAAGAAAATCGGGTCTTAACCCCGATATTTCAAACTGATATTTGAACCTAAACCAGACTACCCTTCAAAATCGTCTTTCGCACGCATTATTTACTAGTAAAACTGTTTTCCAATCTTTGCTCCATCACGGGTCAACTTGGAAATGACCAATAAATAAGCTCCTTTTGCTAAAATAGGCTCAAAATTTCCTTTAAAAATGGCGCCGGGAATGGGATTCGAACCCATGCGGACCAAAAGGTCCACAGGCTCTCAAGGCCTGCGCATTATCCACTCTGCCATCCCGGCAACATATAAAGGAATCTTTCTAGTCACTCCATCTATAAATCTTTACTCAAACCATTCCTGCAAACTTTTCCCCGAAAAATGAGGAGTATGTACCGCAACCACGCTTAGAATGTTGAAAACTATGTTAAAAAAATATAGGGGGCGTCTATCTACTAGAAGAGAATAGACAGAAAGCTAAACATTTAAACCACAAACTAAACCAAGTGTTAGACACCTTCAGGAAGTTGAACACAACGACTAAATGTCAGCACTGCGGCATAGAAGTTGTTCTTCCATTCAAATGTACGTACTGCAATGGATACTTCTGCGCCGAGCATCGGCTTCCCGAAAATCATGCGTGCCCAGAAGCTTGGAGAGCAAGAGCCCCAAGAGAAGCCCCGCCAATTATTGTGGAAAGAGAGTCTACGAGACCTGCATATAAGTATACCATCACATACACGCCCAAACCTACAGCAAAAGTCTTCTGGTTTAGCACAACAGAACTCAAACATTTAACTCTTGGAACGTTGCTCGTCATGGGCGTTGGCTTATCCTTCATTCCATACGTAGGACTGACCATTATGGTTATGAGCCTCGCAATAGCATTCACTCTATCTTTTTTTCTTCACGAGCTCGCCCACAAATTTTCGGCACAACACCTTGGATTATGGGCGGAATTTCGACTAACCATGCAAGGAGCCCTCATAACTCTTATTTCGATGCTTCTTCCCCTCAAAATTATTTCTCCAGGAGCCGTGATGGTTGTAGGATCAGTGAACAAGGAAACTGCAGGGAAAACAGCCTTCTCCGGACCTTTAACCAACATAATCATTTCATCAGTATGCATCATAATTGCGGCAGTCACACAAAACGAATTTTTCTCGATCGTCGCGTGGATCAACGCGTTTGTAGCTTTCCTTAATCTTATTCCCTTTGGCATAATGGATGGATTAAAGGTGTTTTGGTGGAACAAGATAGTCTGGACTTTAATATTTGTCACATCCATTGTGTTGATGACCTACACTTATGGACCTGTCCTTGGGTTTTTCTAGAAACATGAAGACATGCCAAAACAAAATCTCTTTGCGGCTACATCAATTCTATACTAACAAAAACTTCTTCAGGCACACGAACCTCATGACTGTGGTAGATTACCTAAATCAATAGTTGCTAGACACTACACTGACCATAGTCCAGAAAGACAAGCAAATCTATGATAGAGCTGACTTGAAATTTCTATCATAATCCTCTTTTTTTTTCTTCGTTGAAATAGAAGAATCTTCCATAAGGCATAAAACGACCTGTTGTGTACATAGTTTTTGGAGAGTTGATTCATGAGAAGAGGTCTACTTGCAATTATAGCTGGAACAGTGATTGCCAGCATAATTCTGAGTGCTGTAGCCATGTCTGATACAATCTACACTTGGGAGAAGACCTTTGAGGTTCAAGAGTGGAAACCTGAAATTGAGTGTGAAATTGAGGTTGGAGATTGCAGAATAGTTGGTTATCCAGCGAAAGTCTGGGTGATATTGAAGCTGGAAGACTGTTGTTGTGGTGACTGGAAAGACTGCGCTGATTGGAAAGAGTGGAAAGATAAATGTTATTGGGACATAGAGCGCTGGGAATGCTGTTGTCATGTTAACGGAACCTATTCGGTACACCTTTATTGGTGGAATGAAACATCTGAAGACTGGCACTATGTCACGCATCTTCAAGAAGAAACAAACATAACCCTAACCTGTTGGAAACACATAAAGACATATGCATTCATTCCCGAGTGGGAAGGAGAATACAAAGTAGTAGTTACATTTGCAGTGGATTCAGAAACCTACAACTTCACAAATGAAGACTAGGATATACGATAAAGCTGGGTTAAAAATACTCAGCTAATTCCCCCTCTTTTTATTAACTTTTCATACAAAATGTTAAGTTCTCTTAGAATACACATTGATCAAGAAGGGTGAAAAGATGGTTGTAGTTGCTTATGTTGCCGTTACAATGAAGTCAGGCGCAGAGAAGGAGGTATTAAAGAAAGTTGTAACTCTCAAAGAAGTCACAGAGGTAAATTTGCTGTATGGAGAATACGATGCCATTGTGAAGATTAGAGTTGAAGATCTATCACAGTTGGATAAGTTCTTGACGGAAAAACTTAGAGTATTACCTGATGTCTTTCAAACAGCATCATTGATAGTGGCTAAACAATACAAAGGAACGTAACAAGCATAGCTAACTTAATTCTTTTTGCTTCCACGACTTAATAGCTAACTCTACATAGTTTTCTCCAAGGAAGCAAACGAGAAATCCTTTGTCACTGTTTCCGTATTTTGTAAACTAAGGATGAACGATTGGATGCTGACAACATGTTCTGTCCAATAGGTTCGCAACTCTTTTAAGAACTTTTGATAGTCCGTATAGCTTTTGTGCACTGAAACAATCACTTCATTCATACCCATGCCTAATCCAGTACCAGCGAAGATTATTTCATCATGTTTCTTAGCCCAATCTTGTTCTTTATGCCTTGGGTTTTTTGGATTCTCACTAGTGGATGCTTTCATGTTGGCGAAGGTTAATGCTGCTATTTCAAATCCTATTTTGTCTAGGTCTGGAATGGCAGTGAATTGTCTTATTAGCCCTGTTTCAACGAGTTTTGTCCTTTTCCTAGTTATGGTTGGTTGTGACACTTCTACTATGTTTGCTATCTTTCGGTCGCTTCTCTTGGAATTCTTCACGAACTCAAACAAGAGTTTGAGATCCGTCTTTTTGATTTTTGCTTTCATGCTTCATCACTCCTGTTTATTGGAGCCAAGAAGTGAAGTATGCACCTATTTAAACCAATTGTTAAACACAATACATAGAATTCCTAGTGTAACATTGATTTTGCCTTGACCATACATTATAGTGGACAGTGCCTGATACATGTTTAACATAGTATATTTCAACTGGTTCGTTGATTGTTTGTTAAAGAGTTAATCTTGGTATTTCTCTTTCTTCCTCTTTCAGCATGCTATTGTCTCAATAGCGATTTAAGATTTGAGAAACATTCTTCTGTTGAATCAAATTAAGCCTATTTGAATTGTTTATCCATCAAATAAGGGCATAGGCATTAGAATCATGCATAGCTCATTAATGTGATATAAGCTATCGCTGATAGAATGTATCAAAACAAACACAATGAAAGCAGTTATTCTTCCACTTCTAGGACAATGAACATTACGTGATGAATGTGTATTATTTCCTTAGCCGAGGAATGAAATAGACTATAACTGCTATTATCATTATAGCAATGGATATTAACCATATCCATACTGACCTTAAGGACTTATTCAGAATGAGCAAAGCTAAGACGAACAACATTAGAATGGTTGCAACTGTTCTAATGTGCAACTCTACAACCCTCGTTCAGAGAAAATAGTTACGATGTTTCTCTTGTGTTTTTCTTTATTCTAATCAGTTTTTCTGGTTTTGCTATAACTTTTCCACAGTCTTACATACCAAATCTCTTTGCGGCTACATCAATTCTATACTAACAAAAACTTCTTCAGGCACACGAACCCTCATGATTCTCCGCATAACACGCTCTTCGGCATCGACAATAATTAGGCGTTTGTGGATACGCATTTCCCACCGGTCCCAAGTTGCCGTTCCTTGGCCACAGGGAGTTTTACGCACCGGAACCCGAAGCCTTTTGGTGGGCAGGGGATGGGGACCAGTCATTTTCACGCCCGTTTTCTCGGCGATGGCCTTCAGTTCCCCGCATACTTCTTCAAGCTTCTTGTAGTCAGTGCTGGCCAATTTGATTCGTGCCTTTCTCACCATCGCCAAGATTCCTCCTAAACGTTGCCTTTATCGATTCGTCGAGGTTTTAAATACTTTTTCCCTTCTTCCTGGGTTTAATACCTATACTTTTGGAACATCTTGGGTTTCCGGAAGATCTGGATGCCATTCATTGTAGTGAAGTAATCGAAGCCTGTTGCCGCCAGCTCTTTTGCTTCTTCTACGCTGGTCGCTGTGGCTACGTCAAATTCGTCGTCCTTGAAATGGACAGATGCGTATACTTGACGGTGTTTTTGATGCTTTTGTGGCCTAACAATTTCTGGACTAAGAGAAGGTTTTTGGTGTAATGGAAGGTCATGGTCGCGCCCCAATGACGGAAGGTGTTGAAGGATATGGCGTTGATTCGTGGGTTTTGTAAGACTCTGGCAACTCTTTTTCTCACTCTGACAAAGGAGCACTGCATGGAATCGTATGTGGTTGGGAAGATTCGTTCTGAGGTCCGTGGTAGGACATTAAGCATTGTTATGACTTTGTTTGAAACCTTGAGTTGCCGTGGTTTAAAAAAGTGGAAAAAGTAACGGTTACGGAGGCATAAGAGCCCTAGTTAACTAAAGAGATTTACCATCAAGACTAAAAATTTGTCTTTCAAATTTGGGATGGCCTCAGTGGCTTCTTTGCCTCTCTTCGTTAGCGTGTAACGCCTCTTCCTCGAAGTAAATCTGCCTTCCACTAATCCCTTTCTCTCCAGAAGATATAAGTAGGAATAGACTGTGCCAGAACTCATCAAGATGTGGAACTTTCTATGAATAAATACGACAATATCGTAACCGCTCATAGGACGCTTACTCAACTCCATCAGAATTAACTCGCCCAAGAAATTTTTAACAAGTTTTTTGTGCATCTCTGTCAAAAGTTCAGATTCCAAAGCAATCACCGAATACATTATGGAACCTGAGTTGCACTGATCTACTTTTATATTTTCAGGTCAAAAACCAATTTTTCCTGAATAAATAAAAGGAGGTGATGTGCTTGAATAGGATGAAGATTGCGATTGCTGTTATGACTGGAGCATTATTTTTAATTTCCTTTGTAACAGTCGTCATAGCTCGTGTACCTTGCCCAGGTGCTCCATAATCAGAAAACTAGATAAATTATCAATTCCTCTAATAGCAAGAAAATTAATCGGCGAAACATCATGGGAAAACGTCTGTATACAAAGCTGGATAATCTTGATATGCAAATATTGGTAGCGCTAGCAAACTACGGACCCAGAAACTTGACGAAAATCGCAAGGAAGCTGAGTATAAACACTGAATTAGTGCGGTTCAGAATTAACCGGATGGTGTCCCTTTTTTCTTTGTCATTACACATAAATGTTTATCATACGAATCTAGGGTTAAAGAAAGCATTTGTCCTTTTTGACGCCATTCTTGGATATGAAGATCTACTCTTCCGCTGCTTAGAGATAAAGGGATTTTGCATTTACCTTAGCAGATGCTATGGTGTGTTTGAAGGTTACGTTGGAATATACGCGATTCCAAAAGGTCATGAAACCGAATTTGAGGAATTCCTTCAAGAGATACAAAAACTGGGCTTGGTCAGAGACACGAAAGTTTTCTGGTCAACTTGCTGGCATACCGTTAACCCAACGGGAAAATGGTTTGACTCACAGTCAGAAACATGGATTTTTCCATGGGTTGAATGGATAGAAGAAATTCCGACTAAAGGAACGGAACTACCTTATACGCTTGTGGACCCCATGGACTTCCCTGTAAAAGCTGATGAAATCGACATATTCATCTTAGGAGAATTAGAGAAAGATGCAACAATTAGTTTAAATGATATTGCAAAAAAACTTGGAACGAGCATACAAAGAGTGAAATACCACTATAAAAAACACGTTATTGAACGAGGTTTACTTGAAGATTTTCAAATATTTATATTCCCTTTTGACAGAAAAGTCTCTGACCTGTATTTTTTCATATTTGAATTTGATAGTAGGGAAAAGATGGCTAAGTTTTCTTTGTCATTGATTGACAAGCCGTTCGTATATTCCATGGGCAAAATTCTTGGTGAAAATGCCGTAATCGCCCAGATATACCTTCCCAAGCTCGAGTTTAGAAAATTTATTGACATGTTGTCAAAACTCAGCAATAGAGGTTTTCTACAAGACTATAGTTACGTAATTCAAGATATAAGGCCAGGAATGTGGTTTCGCGAAGAAATGCACCATGAACTCTTTAAAGACGGATCTTGGATCTACGATCATAAGAAACATATACAAGACCTTCGAAACCTAGTAAAGCTAAAAAAATAGTAGTTCTTTTTCCACCTTTAGGAGCCTGTATATCAGGTTCAAATGAAATGGCGACACTAAATGCACTTGCAATTTTTTCTTTAAAAAAAGAGGGAAATTGCGGGGGATGTCTCCATCTTCTTTGTTTTAAATACTTTTTGCCACACAGGCCGCTCGCGTATGACCGCCTATGACTTAGCACTTGCAATAACAGTATCTTTTTAGTTTTGCGATGGACTTAAACCTCAAAAATATCTTCAGAAAAACTTTTATAGTTTAACATCATTGTGAGGGAGTTCTTCGTAAGCATTTCAGAAGTGAATATTATGAACGAAAAGTTGGCGAACCCCGCCCCTCTTGGGCTATTAGGTTTCGGAATGACAACAGTGCTGTTAAATTTACATAATGCTGGTTTCTATCCCTTAAACAGCATGATTCTAGCAATGGGGTTAGCTTACGGTGGATTAGCCCAAGTGATTGCGGGTATAATGGAATTTAGAAGGGGCAATACTTTCGGCACGGTTGCATTCAGCTCTTATGGCTTGTTCTGGTGGTCTCTTGTGCTCTTGCTTGTGCTTCCAAGACTCGAAATCTTTGACGTTTCCGCAACCTCTCCTTTACAAGCAGCCGATTCAACAGCCATGGCAACATACTTCTTCATGTGGGGACTATTCACCTTCATAATGTTCTTCGGAACGCTGAAAACAAACCGTGCACTGCAGTTCGTATTCCTGAGCTTAGCAGTGCTTTTCTTTCTCTTAACTGCAAAAGATCTAACAGGAAATACCAACCTAAGCATAATTGTTGGATACGAGGGAATAATCTGCGGATTAAGCGCTGTCTACACGGCATTAGCAGAAGTGTTAAACGAAGTTTACGAAAAAACCGTTTTACCCTTATTCCCAACTAACAAGGAATAGTCACAACACATATGCGCGCGCAAGGAAAAGTTTATATGCAAAAATCACATTTCCAATGAGGTTCTAACAAAAATATCTAGATGATTAATATGCTGTTTAAACCTACTATGTGGATTAAGAAGGATCCAGAAAAAAATAACGTATTCTGGCCCTCCGACGAACTTAAGAGGAAAGCTTGGGTGAACGATGAAGCTATCTACACAGAAGCTACGAAAGATCCCGCGGCTTTTTGGGCAAAGCTTGCCCGTGAAGGAATTGAATGGTTCAAGGAATGGAATGAAACATACCGATGGGAGCCACCATACTACAAATGGTTTGTTAATGGAAAACTGAACATTTCCTACAACGCCTTAGACAGGCATGTGAAAACTTGGAGAAGAAATAAGGCAGCAATAATATGGGTGTCTGAATCGTCAGATGAGAAAGAAAGAGTGCTCACATACTTTGACTTATACCGTGAAGTCAACAAATTCGCTAACGTACTGAAGAGTTTTGGAGTGAAAAAAGGCGACAGAGTTGGAATATACTTGCCAATGATTCCAGAGGTGCAAATAGCTATGCTGGCATGCGCTCGCATTGGAGCCATACACAGCGTAGTCTTTTCCGCCTTCAGTGGCAAATCCCTGCAAGAAAGAATGGTTGATGCAGGCGCTAAGGTTCTCGTAACGGTGGACGGATATTACAGACGTGGAAAACCAGTAAATTTGAAGGCTGAAGCAGACAAGGGAGTTGAAGGAACACCGATACAAAAAGTTGTGGTTGTGCAAAGAATGGGAATAGATGTGAATATGGTTGAAGGCCGAGACCATTGGTGGTATGAATTAATGAAAAATGCAGATGATTATTGCGAGCCTGAAGTTATGGACAGCGAGGACATATTATACCTTCTATACACAAGCGGCACGACAGGTAAACCCAAAGGAGTTGAACACCACACAGGCGGATACGCAGTACAAGCCTATTGGACAACAAAATGGGACTTCGACCTTCATGATGAAGATATCTTCTGGTGTACAGCTGACATTGGCTGGGTTACAGGCCACACTTATGGCTGCTACGGTCCTCTATTATGCGGCGCAACCATGCTAGAGTATGAAGGTGCCCCAAACTATCCCCAAGAAGACAGATGGTGGAGCATAGTAGAAAAATACGGTGTAACGGTCTTTTACACAGCTCCAACGGCGATAAGGATGTTCATGCAATGGGGTGAAGAATGGCCAAAAAAGCATAACCTAAACAGTCTTCGAATACTTGGCACAGTAGGCGAACCAATAAACGAAGAGGCGTGGCTATGGTATTCACACAAGATTGGCGGTGGAAGATGCCCAGTAATCGATACTTGGTGGCAAACAGAAACAGGCGGAACTCTAATCAACTCATTACCCGGCATTGGTCCCTTCATCCCCACAGTTGCAGGCAGAAGCTTCCCAGGCACACAACACGACGTTCTAGATGAATCCGGAAATCCCATGTCCGTTGGCGAAGGCGGATACCTTGTGCAGAAAGGTCCATTCGCACCAGGAATGCTTAGGAACATCTGGAGAAACCCAGCGAGATACAAGGAATACTTCAGCGTGTACGGTGAAAAATACTATTACACAAGCGATGGAGCAAGAAAATGGGATGCACTTGGAAACATTAGGTTAACCGGTAGGGTTGATGACGTAATGAAAGTTGCGGGACACAGATTATCAACGGCAGAGCTAGAAAACGCTATAACAAGCCACGAAGCGGTTGTGGAATGCGCGGTTGTAGCAGCACCACATGACATAAAAGGCGAAGTGCCTGTAGCCTTTGTAACTCTAAAAACTGAAATAGAAACTTCAGATCAGCTTATAAAAGACCTTATAAAACATGTTGACGCTACGATAGGACCGACCGCCAGACCTGACAAAATAATATTTACTAATGAACTGCCAAAAACACGGAGCGGAAAAATCATGCGGAGAATCTTGAAGTCTTTAGTTAGAAATCAACCCATCGGCGACACTACAACCCTTATGAACCCGGAATCAGTTAATCGACTTAAAGAAGAGGTCGGCTATACCGAATAGCCTACTATCATCTTTCACCCATTTTATTTTATGCGCGTGCAATTAGAACAGTTTTAATGCCGCTCTTACGGTATCTTCGTCGACAGGTTCTATCTTGAAACCTTTTTTAGTACCCACATGAATCATCTTGAAGTTCTTTGGCGAGATGTCAGCACCAATTGTCTTCAGCCCCATGTCCTTGCCAATCTCTATGATGATATCAACGAGTCTGGATCCAAGTCCAAGTCCCTGCCACTGGTCTCCCACAACAACAGCAAATTCTCCACTTTTCCGACCAGGCTCCAAGATGAGTCGCGCAGCACCGATAATTCTTCTTTTGCCTTTTTTAGTCTCTGCAACTATGGCGATTTCTCGATCATAGTCTATATTACAATACCTAGTTAAAGTTTCGTGGGACATATCTCTGATTAACTGAAAGAACCGGAACCGCATCGTTTCTTCCGAAAGGGACTGAAACAGTTCACGGAGAAGAGTTTCGTCTTCAGGCTTTATTGGACGGAGAATAACAGGTTTTCCGTCGTTTAACTTCCACTGAGTAATATATCTTTTGGGGTAGGGGGCAATCACCAAGTGTCCGTGAGGTTGAATTTTTTTCAGATTTCTATCTGTGTCTATAACTATGCGAGCGTCTACAGCGATGGCATCATTTTCGCTAACTATGATTGGGTTTATGTCTATTTCTTTTATTTCGGGAAAATGTATTAATAGTTGAGAAAACTTTACCAAGATTTCTTCAAGTTTAGCGCTAACCGAATACTCACTTGACTCCAAGAGTTTGTAAATAGCCGTCTTTTCCATAAGCCGCCTTGCAAGCACCTGATTCAAGGGTGGAAACCCTATGTCTACATCTTTTAATAACTCGACAGCAGTGCCTCCCGCGCCAAACACGATTACCGAACCAAAGTGAGAGTCTTTCTTAGAGCCAATTAGAATTTCGCACTTTTTATTCTGAATCATAGGCTGGATAATAACGCCCTGAAATTCCGCTTCAGGTTTATACTTTCTAACTCTTTCAGCCAACTCCTTGAAGAACTCTTTAACTTGTGCAGGCGACCACACATTTAAAACAACTCCTTCGGCTCTAAATTTGTGAATAATCTGCGGTGACAGTGCCTTAAGAACAACTGGATATCCCAGTTTAGAGGCCACAGTTACAGCTTCTTTCGGAGTTTTGGCGACTAAGGTTTTCACAGTCGGGATTTTGTATGCTTCAAGGAATTGCAAGGACTCAAGCGGATTTAGAACTTTCTGTCCTTCCTTAGATGTCTTTCTTAAAACCTCTCTAAGGAATGCTGGAGTGGATAATCCTACGGAAAACTCTTCGGGAGTTTCGTATAGGAGTTCTAAGTTTTTAGCGTAACTATTCATGTACATGAAGGTGGAAACAGCCTGCTCGGGTGTTGCGAATGTTGGAATACCGTTCTTCCGCAGGATTCTTCTAGCCTCCCAACAGCGGTCACCGCCCATTAAAGAGGAAAGGATAGGTTTTTTGGTTTGTCGCGAAAGTTCCACGATTATGTTCGCGGTTTCAACAGGGTCTGCCGCTCCTTGGGGAGTATATATGACCAAGAAGCCGTCGCTGTTGGGATCTTTGAAGCAGATTTCCATCACTTTTTTAAACCTATCTGAGGTGGCTTCCTCTAAGATGTCAATGGGATTTAAAATGCTACAGTAGGAAGGCAAAACATTGTCCAATGCTTGGATTGTTTCGCTACTTAACGGCGAAAGCTTTCCATTCTTGGCAATAAGTAAATCAGTAGCCATAATCCCAGGTCCGCCAGCATTGGTGATTATGGTTAGCTTTGGAGCTTTGGGGTTCGGCTGCATTGCCAACGCTTCTGCACAGTTGAAAAGATCGTTTATCGCTTCAACACGAACGACTCCGGCGCGTCTGAAAGCGGCATCATAAACAGCGTCCTCCCCGCATACAGCACCAGTATGAGACAACGCCGCTTTTGCACTTTCACGGAATCTCCCCGCTTTCACCAGTACGATGGGTTTAGCTCTGGCAAATCCCCTCGCTGCGCTCAGAAATTTCCGGGAATTCTTGATAGACTCAACATAAAGTACAATGCTTGCTGTATGAGTGTCGGTCCCGAAGTAGTCGATCAAGTCTCCGAAATCGACATCGAGCATCGAACCCACTGAAACCACTGCGCTAAATCCCACATGGGCTTCTGAAGCCCAGTCTAGAACCGAAGCGCATAACGCCGCACTTTGAGAAATGAATGCTATTTTCCCAGAGTTGGCTGGTTTGTTTGCAAAACTGGCGTTAAGC
>Ga0209635_10001725_pt1 | contig 16407 bp, 14 predicted proteins | sample DeeMarSWOR230_32_FD_187463 | JGI IMG/M metagenome (GOLD analysis project Ga0209635, IMG submission 187463) | Marine sediment microbial communities from White Oak River estuary, North Carolina - WOR-2-30_32 (SPAdes) (version 2) | ecosystem: Environmental > Aquatic > Marine > Intertidal zone >... | reverse complement strand
ATATCAAATATATGTCGCGATATAAGTTGCGGATTTAATCCTCTGCTGCTCAATAGGATTTTACTGTGACTACGCCCAACGGCCTTTGTGTTGTTGGGTGACAGCGACAAAAAATTATGTTTTTTGCAATAAAACGCAATTATGAAAGTACTTTATTACAAATATCATACATACTTTTGCATTTATTGTGCTATTAATGCACATTATGAGTGACATGTGTGGCAATGTAACATATTCTTTGTTTTTTAGATACCATTATATTCTAATAATTTATACCCCTAAACAGTCAGTCTGAGAAGTAGTTTCTTACAGAGCAATCTGATATTGAAACTATCGGATCAAAATTTGTGAGTGAGACGGGAGGTCATTAGTAAAAAACCTCTAAATTTAGCAATAAAAATTCGAAAAATTTATACCCATGAATAGGTTCTACTGCTATCGGGTTGCATCACTGAAGCGAAAAATTCACAGTAGAGTACAATAAAGTAAAAAGGAGAGACATTAGTAGCGAAGCTACCATATGTCTCACTACAAAGACAATATAGTAAGGTGAGGAAACAGAACAATGAAAGTTGCAATGCTTGGTTGGGAGTATCCGCCGTTTAAGGTGGGAGGCTTGGGCACCCATTGTTATGGGCTTACTCGTAGCCTTGCTGACAAAAATGTATCAGTAGATTTTTATATGCCAAAAACCAAGCATAGCATTGGCAGTGATAGGGAAAATTTAATAATAAAGGAGGTTGGAGAGACAGAAATTTTTCCTTATGATCGCCCTGATGTAAAGGAATTAGCTGGTCGATTTTTTGAGAGTGTTTACTACTACAATGATCTTCTAGTTCAGAAAGTAAGCGGTAAGTATGATCTCATTCATTGTCATGATTGGTTAACAATGAAGGCCGGAGTCGCGCTGAAGGAAAAAATGGGCATTCCTCTAGTTCTCACTGTCCATTCTACCGAATATGATAGATCAGGTTGGTTAAATCCTAATGATTGGTTTATCAATATCGAAAAAGAAGGAATGGAAAAAGCAGATAAGATAATCGCAGTAAGCCATTTTACAAAGAGAGTTATCGTCGATAAATACGGTATCAATCCAGATAAAATTTCTGTTATTCACAATGCGGTCTACCCACTTGGAGAAAGTGGAAAAAAGAATATAGTATTGTTTTTAGGAAGATTAACTATCCAGAAAGGTCCAGAGTTCTTCTTAAAAGCAGCTAAAAAAGTATTGGATTACGAAGATACCAGATTTGTTGTTGCAGGTATTGGTAATATGCTTCCCCGTTTAATCGATCAAGCTATTGATATGGGAATTTCAAATAAAGTAATTTTTACTGGCAAACTTACTGAAGATGAGGTCAAACACATTTACCAGATTTCTAGTGTATATGTGATGCCTTCAGTAAGCGAGCCATTTGGAATAACCGCCCTTGAAGCAATTTCTGCAGGGACTCCAACGATTGTTTCAAAAACAGCTGGCGTCTCCGAAGCATTTCGCAACTGCTTAAGAGTTGATTTCTGGGATACAGATGAGCTGGCTAACAAAATTATATCTTTGTTGCGATATGATCCATTAAGAAACACTTTGGCTGAGCATGGAAAACGGGAAATAGATCTTTTTACCTGGGATCGAGTTGCAGAAAAAACACTTGAAGTATACCATGAGGTAGCATGAGTTATGCCATCGGTATGCTTTTATTTCGAAGTTCATCAGCCAATGAGATTAAATCGTTTCTCTGTTTTTAACATTGGAAATGTTTCTGATCCTCTACCTTCATATTTTAATAGTAATCTTAATAAGCAGATATTTGAAAAAGTTGCAAAGAAATGTTATCTCCCAACAAATAAATTGTTACTTGATTTAATCAATGAATTTGATGGCAAATTCAGAATATCATTTAGTCTTACTGGAACTTTCGTTGAATACTGTGAAAGATTCCTACCATCAGTTCTTGATTCTTTTAGAGATCTATTTAAAACTGGAGCAGTTGATTTAATTGAAGAAACATACTTTCATTCGTTATCTTCGTTGTTCGATGATCTTGACGAATTCACAGACCAAGTTAAAATGCATAAGAATATGATTAATCGAATATTCGATTATAAACCACAAGTTTTCAGAAACACTGAGGCAATTTATGACAATCGTATTGCTAAGAAAATAGAAGAGATGGGATATAAGGGAATTATTACTGAAGGTACCGAAAAAATTCTAGGATGGCGCTCTCCAAATTTTCTGTATAAACCAGCTAATGCTAATCTCAAAGTGTTATTGAGAAATTATTCATTGAGTGATGATGTTGGGTTTAGATTTTCCGTCCGTCATTGGCCAGGACACCCTCTAACCGCAGATAAGTATGCTCAGTGGATGGCGCATTGCGAAGGAGATTTGGTTAACCTATTTCTAGATTATGAAACCTTTGGAGAACATCAATGGACAGAGACCGGCATATTTGATTTTCTTAGACATCTACCTGGAGAAGTAATGAAACATAAAAATCTCGATTTTGTTACTGTGAGCGAGGCCATAAACAAATTTGAACCAGTCGGTGAAATCGATGTTCCTTGGGCTATTTCATGGGCAGATGCTGACCGCGATGTATCTACATGGCTAGGTAATGATATGCAGATCGCATGCTTTAACGAAATCAAGGATATCGGAAGGAAAGTTAAGAAAATGAAAAATAAGGGTTTATTATATGTATGGCGCTTGTTACAAACTTCCGATCATCTTTATTATGTTTCAACAAAAGGGCTCGGTGATGGCGATGTTCATGCGTATTTTAGTCCGTACGACTTACCATACGAAGGTTTTATTAATTACATGAACATCTTACAGGACCTAAAACAGAAGGTAATGTAGATCTTTAAATAGTGAGGAGCTGTAGCTGGTCATGAGAATAGTGCATTTTTCATGGGAATTTCCGCCTGTAATCTACGGTGGTTTGGGAACATTCGCAAATGAGATGACACAAAAGCAAGTAAATTTTTTAAATGATGTTACAGTCTTTACCTTCAATAGAGATAATAATTTGCAAACCTATGAAAAATGGAAAGGTGTTGAGGTATATAGACCAATAGCTTTGGATCTTACATCTACTTTTTATCTAAGTGCTGATCATGAATTGCGCTCTTGGGGATCTTATTTCAAGTTTTTCGCAGATGTACTAAGTTATAATGTGATGTCAGCATCAAAACTTGTTAATTTCCTTGTGAGGAAGAATGGGAAATCATACGACATCATAGATGCACATGATTGGCTTGGTATATTGGGCGGAATGATCGTAAAAAAAGAATTAAACATCCCCCTAATTTTTCATGTACATTCAACCGAGGTTGGCAGATCTGTTGGAAGGGGCTCTCATACAATAAAAGATATTGAATTTGAAGGAGGACAAGTTGCTGATGGAGTCATTACTGTGTCCCAAGCTATGAGTGACGAATTGCAGAAACTGGGATTTCCTGTTGATAAAATCAGAGTTTCTCATAATGGAGTCGATCCAAATAAGTATAATCCTATTAGTGTATCTGCTGAAGAAAAAGTCAATCTAAGACGTAAATACGGTATAAGTGAAAATGATACATTATTGTTTTTTATAGGTCGTTTGGTAACGGTGAAAGGTGTGGATAAACTTGTTAAAGCCATGCCGACAATTTTGCAGGAATTTCCTAATACAAAATTATTAATTTTAGGAATTGGTGATATGGAAAACGAACTCCGATCACTTATAGAAAAGTTAATGATACAAGATAAGGTTATTTTAAGAACAGAATTTGTCAGTGAGGCGGAACGTATATTACATTATGCGGCAGCCGATGTTGCTGTTTTTCCATCACTTTATGAGCCATTTGGTATCGTTTGCACCGAGGCAATGTCTATGGCAAAACCAGTAGTTGTGGGAGCGCGAGGAACAAATGGTATGCGAGAGCAGGTGACACCAAATGGAGAAGAACAATGTGGTATTCATGTAGATCCATACAGTTCAGAAGATATTGCATGGGGAGTTAAACAAGCATTGGAGTCGAAAGAGAAAAGTTTACAAATGGGCAGTAATGGTCGAGAAAGAGTTAAGAAATACTTTAGTTGGGATGTAGCTGCAAAGAGAACACTTGAAATATATAATGAATTTATTTAAAGACTAATAAGTATTGAAGTAAAATTCATTTGCTTTGTTTAAAACCAATGTATGGTATGTAGATGAGAGAATGGATTGTTACAAATGGTCTTGGTGGCTATGCGTCATTAACCTATTCTAATAATGCTACAAGAAAATTTCATGGTCTTTTAGTTGCAAGTTTAGAGCCACCGACAAAACGATGGGTTTTTGTATCAAATATCTTTGATCAAATCCAGACTGGAAAAGAATTTCATGACTTACAAAGTTATAAGAGCATATTTACTTTTAATTTGTTCCCTTCTTTTATATATGATATAAACGGTGTAAAACTAAAAAAAACAATTTTTATGCCCTATAAAACAAACACTACAATTATCAAATATGAAGTTGCAACAAACAAAGCAATATCTATAGTTCATACACCCATAATAAATTCACGACACTTTTATGATGTTTCCAAACTAAACTCTGTAACTTTTGAAAGAGAAGAAATCGATAATGGCCTTAGGATACAACCTAGTAACGTAGACTTAGACTTGAAAATCATTCTAAAAGACTCTGAATATCATCATGATGAATCAAAAGTTGAGCTTATCTATGATAAGGATCGTGAAAGAAATGATACATGGCTGGACTATGCGTTAAAAATTGGTGGATTTAATAAACCAATTCAGAAATCAGATGAGTATTATTTGATACTTACAGTTGAAGATGAGATAGATTTTAACCCTTCTGATATTTATGATAAAGAGATTAGACGAAGAAGGGGTTTGCTAAAAAAAGCAGATCTTCCAAAAAAGTTTGAAAGACTTGTTTTGTCGACTGGCAATTTTCTAGTCAACAAAAGCAACGGCAAGTCCATTGTTGCTGGATATCATTGGTTTGGCGATTGGGGCAGAGATACCATGATAGCTTTGCCAGGTCTTACTCTTATTACAAAGAGATTTGATGATGCAAAAGAAATACTTTTAACTTATAGTAAGTATTGTAGGAACGGTTTAATTCCAAATGCATTTACTGATAGAGAATCCAAGGCAGTATATAATACCGTAGATGCCTCCTTGTGGTTTATCGATAGGGCATATCAATATTTGAAATATACCAATGACTTAGATTTTTTAGAAAAGATTTGGACTACATTAGTAGCAATTATTGATTACTATAAAAATGGAACAGATTACAATATTAAAATGGATCAAGATTTTCTTATTAGTCATGGGGAAGGACTTACTTGGATGGATGTAAAAATAGGAGAGTTTTATCCAACGCCACGCTCAAAAAAAGCTGTAGAAATTCAGGCTTTATGGTATAACTCACTAAAAATAATGAGCAATCTTGCGAAAATATCTGGAAAAGAAGATCCATATTTTGAGATGGCAGAAAAAGTGAGAGAAAACTTCAACCTACAATTTGATCAACAATACGATGTTATTGACACAAAGGATTTGTCTTTCAGACCCAATCAAATATTTCTAGTTTCTCTTGATTTTTCTATGATAGATAAAAGAATGCAGGAAAAGATTGTATACACTGTTCATAAGAACTTGAATACCATTTTTGGATTGAGAACTTTATTGCTTGAGGACCCATCATATAAAGGAATTTATATCGGGAATTATCACAGAGATATAGCATATCACAATGGTACTGTTTGGCCTTGGCTATTAGGTCCGTTTATTAAATCATTTATTAAAGTAAAAAACCATCAATTGAATTGGAGAAAATTTGCATATCAGAAATTTCTCGAACCAATGTTTGACGTTTTTAACGGGGATTGGGACGGATCAATAAATGAAATTTTTGATGGTGACCCCCCACATTTTCCTCGCGGATGTATAACACAAGCTTGGAGTGTTGCAGAAATTCTTCGTACTTGGGTTGAAGACATCGAAAATATTTCTCCAAGTTATAAAGATATTTTTACATAAAGTAAGCATTTAAAACATATTGTTGAATCATTCTGTTTGTGTTAAAAAATGATGCATTAATTGCGATGCAACTCCTCATAGTTCTTATCCAATTATCTCTGTCATTGTAGAATTTTGGAATTATCCAGTTCTCAAGTTTGTTATAAAGATCGTTTCTATCAGTTTCGTCGTCAGATTTTTCCTCATGGGCTTTTTCTGAACCTATTGCCCATCCTGTTATGTTTTCTATACATCCCTCAAGCCACCAGCCATCTAGAGTACTAAACTGAGGAACTCCGTTATGTGCTGCCTTCATTCCAGATGTTCCTGAAGCCTCCTTTGGTCTCCGGGGCGTATTAAGCCATAGATCAACACCAGCAGTCATCATCTTTCCAATTGTAATGTCGTAGTTGTGAATATAAGCAATTTTTACCTTACCTCGAATTGTCTTCATTGCATTGAAAATTGTTTTAATAGATTTTTTTCCTGTTTCATCTTTTGGATGAGCTTTTCCACCGTAAATGATCTGGATGTTACCTTTCTTTTCAGCGATACTCATGAGTCGACCTGGATCAGATATTAGAAGCTCTGGTCTCTTATATGCTGTTTGTCTCCTTGCAAATCCTATAGTAAAATGATTATAGTCCATGCCAACATTATATCTGTTATTGACAAAATCGATGAGGTTTTTTTTAGCTTCTACGTGCGCAGCCCAAACCTCTCGCTTATCAATGCTAAATGCTGATCTAAGAATATAAGGATCAGAACGCCAACCTGGCATATGTTTATCATATAATCTTTGAAATGGTTCTGAAACCCAGGTTGGTGTATGGATACCGTTAGTAATGGAATCTATAGAATATCCAGGGAACATTTCTTGTGAAACTTCGCCGTGTCTTTTTGCAACACCATTTACATAGTGACTAAAGAATAGAGCAAGTCTTGTCATATTCAATTTATTCTCAAATGTAACTTCATGGATAATAGAATCGGGTAACATTTCTCCAAGCATAGGTTTAGCAAAATTGAGATCGAATTGGTCATGACCTGAAGCTATTGGAGTGTGTGTTGTAAATACACACTGTTCTCGAACTTTCTCTATATTCTTTAATTTACTAAATAGTTCAAGAGTGCTTAGAGCAGCGTGTCCTTCATTCATATGAATTTTATCAATTGTGTTATAACCTAGTGATTGCAAAGCTCTAATCCCACCGATACCAAGAACTATTTCTTGAGCAAGCCGATATTTCTCATCGCCGCCGTAAAGATGTTTCGTAATTTCTCTATCTTGTTCGCTATTTTCCTCAAGATTTGTATCTAGGAAAAAAACTGGAACAATATATCCACTTATACCTTCGACTAAGTAATACCAAATGCGAATGTTAACACTTCTGCCTTCGATTTTGATGCTTGTTTTGCTTGGTAGCAAAGTAAGAAAGTCGTTTATATTAAAATTAATAGGAAGTTCAATTTGATTCCCCTCGCTGTCTATTTTCTGATAAAAATATCCGTTTTCTGAAAGTATCGTCATTCCTACAATTGGTATATTTAAATCTGCACAAGATTTTAAGGTATCTCCTGCTAAAATGCCGAGGCCACCACTATAGGTAGGTATACGTTCATCTATTCCGATCTCCATTGAAAAATAGGCAATCTTTGGCTTCCCATCTAAATGGATGGCACTAGCATTTTCTTGTTTGACCTCCAATCCAATTTCTTCCATTACTCTCCTTCCACTTTTTAAAGTAACAGGTTTGATTATGGAATAATGTATCAATCAAAAACCATTTATTAGTTTATCTCTTTTTTCTGCTTCACAATTACATTATCTATGAATACATAATACCATCATACTCTTCAGGTTCTTGCCTTTTCTTACCAGTCCGATGCTTTAGAAATTTTCGTTGTCTCTTTTTACCTATAAAGCTAAAATCTCTTCGTAATAATCTAACATAGGTTTTATCTGGAAGCGGCTCTAATTGAACGATTCCCTTTACTTGCAATTTTTGTAATACTCTAACAATTATTTTTTTTGATGCTTGCAGCTCTTCCTCGATATCAGATATCGTTATAGGATATTTTTTCTGTAGAAGCTTAATAATTTGTTCTTCAAGAGTCCCTGTTGTAATCTCAATCATAACTTAACCAAATCTAAATATTATAATTTTATATGCATTCGTAAGCTCTAACCCCTTCTTTATCCTCTGTGAATAACTTTCTTACATCATTTTGCATTTCGGTTGGATATCCATCAGGGAAATCTATGCAACCTCTGCAAGTGTCAGATCCAATAGCTTTCTTCAATCCATCCATGCTAATATAAGCAAGAGAATCTGAGCCTATCTCGTTTGCTATTTGATCCCATGTTTTTATTTTTCCATCCTTATTTCGTGCGATAAATTCTTTTCTACTACGCATGTCTATACCTAAATAACATGGCGCAATCAGAGGAGGGCAACCTATCCTTACATGAACCTCTTTAGCGCCAGCGTTTTTCATGCTCTTAACAATCTTACGAATATTTGTACCACGAACGATTGAATCATCAAGCAGCACTACACTTTTTCCTTCAAGAACAGATCGGATAAACGATAATCCTTCTTCGACAACTTTATCTCTAACCTCCTGTGTTTGTTGTATGAAGGAACGTTCATCTTTGTCCTTCATTATTCCTTCGTCAATTGGTATGCCAGATTCTCGAGAGTATCCAAGACAATATCTTCTACCAGATTCAGGTACTGGAATAACAATATCTGCATCAACGGGATTTTCTCTGGCTAGTAATTTACCTATTTCATCACGTACTTTATGAATTGACCGTCCGTTAATTCGCGAATCAGGTTTTGCAAAATAGACAAATTCAAACATACAAGGCATTTCCTGTTTTTTTATAATCTGCTTTTCATGGATATTTCCTTCTATATCAATAACAACAACTGAGCCGCCAGGGATGTCCCTAACGTACTCGAAATTAATCTTTTTAAAAACTCGCGTTTCAGATGTAATACAATACATACCATCAGATTTACCAAGAACCAATGGTCTTATCTTACGAGGATCAGTTATCGCAAAGAGAAACGGATTCTCACCGGAATCAGCAACATATAATGCAGAATAACTACCTTTTAATTGATTCATTAATGTTCCGCAAGCATCCATGATAATATTCACATTCAACTCTTTCTTGTGTAACATATCTGCCATAGTTAATAACAGCCATTGAACATCAGAATTTGTTCTGGGTTTCCTCTTGGTTTGTTTGGCCATTTCTGAACAATTATAGATATTCCCATTATGAACAGCTGCTAAAAATGGATTAACCAAATACTCTGGCTGGGCATTATGTTTTAACGATTCAAGATCATCCATTCCAGCGGTCGAATAGCGGGTGTGACCAATACCAACATTTCCAGGGGTATCTATCTTTTTTTCTTCATTAAAGATATCTCTTACTAAACCCACTTCTTTAGTAACATGTATATTTCCATCATAAGTTAGTTTACCAGCAGACGATTGGCCTCTATGCTGTAAAGAAAAAAGACTATGGTAAACAAGGCGAGATACAGGCCGTCCCCCAATAATTCCGACAATACCGCACATTGTAGAATTAGGAATGAAACCGGTATATTTATAAGTTTTTTAGTTTGAAAATATAGAGGGAGCTAGATATTCAAAAACTTACCGTTTTTATATATAAGTTCACCATCACAATAAACTTCGCCGTTTTTGCGTAAATCACACATCATATCCCAATGTAAACCTGACTTATTTTTACTTCCAGTTTCTGGATATCCACTACCAACAGCAATGTGAATAGTTCCACCGATTTTCTCATCAAACAAGGTGTTTTTTGTGTATTTTTTTATACCATAGTTTGTTCCAAAAGAAAATTCTCCGATCTTGCGTGAGCCATTATCCATGTCAAGCATAGAATTTAGAAATCTCTCTCCCTTAGAAGCCTTTGCTTTTACAACTTTTCCTTCCTTAAACCATAGCTGAATATTATGGACCTCTCTTCCACCGTGAACGGCAGGGAATGAATAGCTAATATGTCCATCTGCAGACTTTTCGATAGGACCTGTGAATATCTCCCCATCAGGAAAGTTCTCTCTTCCATAAGCGTTTATCCATTTTCTATCTTGAACAGAAACTGTGAGGTCAGTGTCCTTTGCAATAACATGTAATTTTTTCTTGGATTCTAGTAGCTTTCTGATTTTTTCCTGCTTTTTGAAAATTCCTTTCCAATAAGCTACAGGATCTCTCTCCTCAACGTGAGCTGCTTTAAAGATAAAATCTTCATATTCTTCTAATGACATTTCAGCATCTTGAGCTGCAGCGTTAGTTGGATATTGAGTCAAGCACCATCGCAGCTCTTTCTTGGCAGCTCTGTCTAAGAAAATCTGATGTATTTCCTTATGAGCAACACTACTTAATGCTTGTTTTTTCGGATCGATATTTGTCATATTTTTTGTGTTAAATGGACTTATGATGGACAATCGAGCGTTTATTCTTTCAATTTCAAATCTATCAATCGGAGAAACAAATTTTAGTTGTTTTTCTGAAGCGCGTTTGTAATAAGCTTCTGCCAATCCATCAACACCCACTCTAACATATGGATGAGCCCCAGCATCTATTGCTTGTTTGTACACCTCTTTTATCAAAGGAACTGCGATTGAGCCACCAGATATCAAAAACAAATCGTTTTTCTTGATTGATAATGAATGATTTATTAAAATATAGGCTAGTTTCTCTAATCTTCTATCTATCATGAAAATCTCAAAGAAGTGAATAATTAAACCTATGAAATAGTTTTCTTACACAGTCTAAATCTTTTCCCATTCTTTAAGCACTGATTCCCATTTATAATCTTTAATTCCGTCTATCTCCTCGATCTTACGAATTGTTCTTTCATAACCTTTTACCAAGGTCCGTGTGTGTATCTTTACGATTAAGTCATATTGACCTGCTGTTGCAGTAACTCTAGATACACCACGAATGTCCCATAGCTTATTCATGGTCTTTTCTATATCGTAGCCGGGCTTAATTGATATAAATACATATGCTTTCACAAGCGTTAAAGCAAATGAGACTATACCTAGTAATATGAGAATACTTCCAATTATTTTTATTAGCAGCAAGACAAGATCTGTTGAAAACAGCGGTATAATATTGAAATAGGCTAGCAAGATCGTAAACGGGATTGAGAAGATAATAATTGTAGACCGCACTGCTTGAGTAACACTTGCTTTACCTATTCCCAAAGCACGAATATAGAAAACATATGAGAAAAATGTAATGCCCATTGTTAAAGCCATCCAATCAAAATGATCAATTGATGCTGCAATTCCTTCTATGAAGTTACCAGTACCCAAAATATAGTCATAAAGAAAAACAATGATGGTAGTAAATATGCATGCAAACACTACATTCCAGAATCTAATATTGATGGAATCATTGGGCTTATCATGAATTTTTAAAAGTTTCAATTTTCTCTGATTAATAGAAAAAAGAACCCAGCCTGGATTTATTACAAGAAATACAATAGCCAATGATTCCAGATTGATAGTTCCACTTAAACTTATAGAGCCAAGAATTGCACCAAAGGTGACAATAACTGTGGATTGTATTTCTACAAGAGTTGGAATGTTCTTCTCAGTTATTGATTCGATAATCACCAAGTATAAGATAGCAATTTGAGAGAAAGGAAGTACGACAGAAGGATCCTTAACTAGTGAAAGTAAGGAAAGATAGCCTATTGTGAGGATAGAATTTCCAATTCCAGCTAATACGTGGTATTTTATTTCTTCTTTTTTTAACAATCGCAGACGTTGAAAGGAAGGATCAATGAGTTTTGATCCAAGGCTCTTACCTCTTCTGATAGGAATCGAGAATATAAGGGCAAACAAGAAGGTTATAAAAATACCTACAAAAAAAGTTGAAAATCCAAATGCCCAGGGATTAGTTATATATCGTACACTTATAACAGTATCAATCGATGCAACTAATGCAGCAATGATTGCAGAAGTTAACGCTAATACGTAAAGAAGGTATTTTCGTCTAATTATCATAATGTCAGTTCTTTTTCTATTACTTGAGTAGTAGTTTTTTTAACACCTTTTATCATTTGAATTTTATTTGTTACATCAAGAAGTTTTTCGAGATCATTTACTTGAACTCTTGCAACTACATCATATTCTCCTGCAACTACAGAGATTTTCACTACATGTTCTATTTTTTTCATCTCTAAAATAGCCTTATTTGTAGTTCCTGGTTCTATCGTTATCAATATGTAAGCGCTTATCATATTCTCACCTATTTCTCCGCCGAATGGAAATTCATATTATAAAACTAACTATTAAAACTGTGTGTAAACAAAATTATTTTAATAAATAATGGGTTCCTCTAAGAAATGCTGAAAGTTTCAATACTTGATGGCTACGTTGATGAACCAACTTGTCTAGGTGTGCCACCTTATATTAGCCCATATCCTCGTTACATAGCTGGTGCTATAAGGAGTTTTGATAAAACTGCAAATGTGTTTTATGTTACAATAGACCAAATTCGAAAAGACTCATCTTTATTGAACGTTTTAAATGAATCTGATTTATTAGTCGTAATTGCTGGCATGTCTGTTCCTGGTAGATATTTATCTGGATTTCCAGTAAGTCCTAACGAACTTGTATCTTTTTTAAGTGATGTAAATAAACCTTTGAAGGTTTTATGCGGTCCAGCTGCAAGATATGGGTTTGGTTTATCTGGTGGGAAGAAGGTTAGAGACGTTGAGGTTGTTGAAGAAGTATTTGATCTTATTGTGGATGGAGATGGAGAAATCGTTACATCTGATCTATTGAAAAATAATTTCAACATCGATAAGATTGATCCTTCTTCCTGTAGATTAAATCAGAATATGATAACGGAATTTGCAGTAAAGGGCGCAAAAGTTGTTCAACAGCATCCCTTTTTTCCAGATTATTTGATTACTGAGATCGAAACCTATCGCGGATGTCCACGAAGTATAGTTGGCGGATGTTCTTTTTGTAGCGAAGCTAGTAAGGGCAGCCCAAGTTTTCGGGCTATCGAAGATATAATTAATGAGATCAAAGCTCTGTATGACTCTGGTATTCGACACCTCCGCATCGGTAATCAACCTTGTATTTTTTCCTATATGGCAAAAGATGCAAGTGAACAAGAATTTCCAAAACCCAATCCAGTTGCGGTAGAGAAGTTGTTTAAAGGTATCCGAGCTAATGCCCCTAGCCTAAAAACACTTCATATCGATAATGCAAATCCTGGAGTCATCGCCCGTTATCCAAATGAATGCAAACAAATTGCAAAAAGTATTATTAAATATCATACATCTGGTGATGTCGCTGCTTTTGGAGTTGAAAGTGTTGACCCGGTTGTTATTAAAAAGAATAATTTAAAAGCATCACCTGATGAGGTAATAACATCAATAAGAGTTTTGAATGAGTTAGGTTCAAAACGAGGATTAAATGGACTACCTGAACTGTTACCAGGTTTAAATTTTGTATTCGGACTAGAAGGCGAAACAAAAAAAACCTTTGAACTTGATTACAATTTTTTAAAACAAATATTTGATGACGGCCTTCTTATTAGAAGAATAAACCTTCGACAAGTAATTCCAATTCCTGGTACAAAAATGTTCAAGTTCGGTGATAAAAATATTAAGAAGCATAGAGCTGATTTTCATCGTTTTAAAAGAAAAGTTAAAGAAGAAATTGAGCGACCTATGCTCAAAAGAATTATCCCGTCAGGAACCATCCTAAAGAGTGTTTTTACTGAGATTCATAATGGTAAACTTACATTTGGAAGACAGTTAGGGAGCTATCCTTTGCTCATAGGTATTCCAGGCGTTTTTCTACTTCATAGATTTTTGGATGTTAAAGTGGTTGACTATGGATATAGGTCAGTTACCGCAGTGCCCTTTCCTTTAGATATAAACAGCGCTCAAAAAGAGACACTCGAAGCTATTCCCGATATAGGTAAAAAGCGAGCTGCCCGAATTTTATTAAAAAGACCATTCAGTAATAAGGAACAGTTGTTCAAATCAATTGATGATCCTGAGGTTGGTCAAAAGCTGTTAGAATATATGGAATGGTAAATTAATTTAAGCATGTTGTATTTCCTGTTTGATAATGAAAAAAGATTTTGAACCTTTGGAGAAGAAGATAGGTTATTCATTTAAGGATAAGGATCTGTTAAAAAATGCTCTTACTCATAAAACATATGCTTTTGAGGCAGGTTCTCCGCTTGATTATAATGAACGTTTAGAATTTCTCGGAGACAGCATTCTCAACTTTATTATTGCTGAGCAGCTGTACAAAGGCAATAAATATTTTTCAGAAGGTGAACTTACTCGTAGACGATCCTTTGGAGTTAATAACAAATTTTTAGCTAGTGTTGCAAAAAAATTAGATATGGGTAAGTTCCTTTTACTTGGAAAAGGCGAAATAAAACAGAACGGGGCTGAAAATCGAACTAATTTAGCAAATTCACTAGAAGCCTTGATTGGAGCCATTTATTTAGATTCAGATTTAAACGATGTCAGAGAATTTATTTTAGAAAAAATCTTTACTGAAAAATTTCAATTTTAAAAATATTAAAATATTTTATTTTTATGAAAAGATTTATATAATGGATTTACATCCCTATGTAAAAATACGGTAGTTAGAATGGGGAAGGCGGAATTTTTCCAAGTACTCATTCTCATCACCTCCCCTCTCTTCCCCATTAAGACTACATTTAATTAAAAATTTAATAAAAGTTTTTTTGAAACTTGTTTATGCAAAAATTAATCTTATAAAACAACCCAACATAAAAATTATTGATAACGTGGTTAAATAAAAAAGGGTTGTTTCCCACTCCTCTTCCAACAATACTCCCATCCGTCTCACCTAGAACACCGAATTTTGTTACTATGATTTATACTTTTCTTTATTTTATACGTCATCTGCCGTGACTAGAATAGTAAAAAGTTTATTGTGTTTTTACATTCACTATTCTTAGTTCATACATATTTTCAACAACAATTAAAGAGAAGATATATTTAGGCAATACTCTATTTCATATAAGCTATGGTGATTCCATGTTCGTTAGTGAAATTATGATAAAAGACGTTGTATCTATACAAAGCGACGACACAGTAATGGATGCTTGTAAAACATATAAAGATAAAGGCGTTGGATGCCTTGTAGTTATGAAAAAAAACTTGGTTGTTGGTATTGTTACTGAAAGGGATATTATTGAAAGGGTTATCGTTGATCAAAAAAATCCAAAAAAAGCAAAGGTTGAAGAGATAATGTCAAAAAACATCAAAACAATTCATGCTTCAGCAACAATAGAAAAAGCAGCCGACATTATGAAGAAAAACCATATTAAAAAACTTCCAGTTATTTTGAATAATGAGATCGTAGGAATAATTACTGTTACTGATATTGCAAATGTTTTGCCCCACTTCTCAAAGGAGCTTTTACTGGAAAAAGAAGCCTTCAGATTTGTTAAACCAACTACACATTAATTCAGTTAACTCAGGAGAATCATATTTTATTGCCATATAGCCCCCATAAGTCTAGTTTTTTTAACCGCTGTTTCTTTATATACCTTCTCCTGTTCAACAGGAGTACTTTCAGTGATCCCTTAAAGGATGTAATAAATTGGATACAATCAGAAGGGTATTATAATACAAATTAATCTTTTTTATCTTCAACTTTTTGTAATTTCGTAATCATCTTTTCTTCAATATCTTTAAAAGTTTTAATTTTTTCAATTTCTAAATAACCAAAAAGTATCTCTTTCATTTCATTCATATGATGTTGAATTCTTTCGTCCCTATATTTATGAGCTTCTTCGTCTATTTCTATGTGGTCTTGGATTTCTCCTTTTAGCATGACTTTTGAATATAGACGTTTAAAATTTAATAAAGAATCATATTTCTTCATTTCATGAATTGCAAGACTTTCTGCGAGTTGATACATTCTCATATAAAGTTTATCAATTCCTCCTCTTGCAAGTGTAAATGCATTTTTTTTGAAAGGTTGTAAAATTATCTTATCAACTTTTATTAAGCTTGGATCAATGGACATAATTAATTGAAATAAAACATACTTTTATAAAACCTGCTCGTTCCAATATTCCTTGATAGCCCATTGCATAAAAATATTTACTCCCTACGACTGTAAATTTTTGAGTTAATCCCAGCCTAAGCCAGTAAATATTTGATATCTGGAGGCAGACTTTATCATGTCATCAGATTGTTTTTTGCCAGAAGAATCTGTGAACAATGTTTTAATCTAAATTAACAACGCTTATAACAAATGCTAGGTTCACATGTCATCACACAAGATGGGACTCCCATAGTATCA
>Ga0209635_10001724_pt1 | contig 16416 bp, 11 predicted proteins | sample DeeMarSWOR230_32_FD_187463 | JGI IMG/M metagenome (GOLD analysis project Ga0209635, IMG submission 187463) | Marine sediment microbial communities from White Oak River estuary, North Carolina - WOR-2-30_32 (SPAdes) (version 2) | ecosystem: Environmental > Aquatic > Marine > Intertidal zone >... | reverse complement strand
AGCGGAAGCGAGTGTTGGAAGGGGGAAGTCAATTCCCCCTCCAAGTTGACTTAGTTAACCTGGATTATTCACGAGTCGAGGTTGCAGCAGGTGCGAGGCGTCGGGTCATGAAGCTGTGGTCGTCCACCGCGAATGGGCCGCAACAAAGCAGACGTCGTTGCGAGGAGCGAAGCGACAGTGGCAATCCCATGCTTTTGCGCATGAACATGAGATCGCCACGCTTCGCTCGCGATGACAATTTTTCTTAACTGCAGGTCGTCAGATCGGCTCGCCCGGAGGGGAAAAGATGCCGACATAGGATGAAATATTATTCATAATGGTTGATTTGGATAGAAAGTCGGCATATTTTATGAATAATTCAGGTTAATTATTCTCTGTGAAGGATTTCAGTTTGCGGCTGCGGCTGGGATGCTTGAGCTTTCGGAGGGCTTTGGCCTCGATCTGTCTGATTCTTTCACGCGTGACCTTGAATTGCTGACCGACCTCCTCCAGTGTGTGTTCATTTCCATCCCCCAGCCCGAACCTCATCTTCAAGACCTTAGCCTCTCTCTCGGTAAGGGATTTCAAGGCTTCTCCGATCTGTTCTCTCAGGTTTATGTTGATTACGGCATCCGGAGGTGAAGGCAAGACCTTGTCTTCGATGAAATCTCCGAGATGGCTGTCCTCTTCTTCTCCGATAGGTGTTTCCAGGGAGATGGGCTCCTGAGCGATTTTTATGATTTTCCTCACCTTGTTAACGGACATATCCATCTTCTTGGCTATTTCTTCACAGGTGGGCTCTCTGCCGATTTCCTGAACGAGGCTTCTGGAAACTCTGATCAATTTGTTGATAGTCTCTATCATGTGAACCGGGATCCTGATGGTCCTGGCCTGGTCAGCAATAGCCCGGGTAATGGCCTGCCTGATCCACCACGTCGCATAGGTCGAAAACTTATACCCTCTGCGGTACTCGAATTTATCCACTGCCTTCATCAATCCCATGTTCCCTTCCTGAATCAGGTCGAGAAACTGAAGGCCGCGGTTGCTGTATTTCTTGGCGATGGAGACGACAAGTCTGAGATTGGCAGCAACGAGCTCTTTTTTTGCCTGATCGCTGATTTTTTTCCCGGTGGCTATGGCCCGGAGCGTTTTCCTTAAAGCCTGGGAGTCAAGGCCGATATCCTTTTCATATATCTTTAAGAGCTTGTTGATTTCCTTGATTTTTTCCTTCAGGATTCCTTCTTGTTTCTTGCTTTTGACCCGGCTGAGAGAAAGATTGACCTCTTCCTTCGCCTCTTCATACTCGTTGATGGCTTTTAACTTTTCTTGAAGTTCGTCGATAATGACTTCCCTGTGTCCGGGACGGATGTTGAGCTCCCTGATGAGGCGGCTCATCTCGACAATCAGGCGCCCCCGCTGATATGTATTTTTCTTCAAAGAAGGGATGCTGTCCAGCTCGACACTGAGTTCCCTGATTTTTTTGATTTTAGCCATTATCTGTTTCTTCTTGGCCTCGAGTTTTCCTTCGGCGAGCTCATCCTCACTGATGTCGAACATTTCGTACATGATTTCAGGGTCCTCTTTGATTTTTTCCTCCAAAGAGAGGATTTCATTCAGGACAAGGCGCGTTTTTGAAAGGGCTTTGATGATTGCTTTTTCGCCCCTTTCTATTTCCCTGGCTATGGAAATCTCTCCCTCCCGGGTGAGGAGGGAAATATTCCCCATTTCTCTCAGGTAAAGCTTTACAGGGTCGGTTGTTCTCTCCAGCCCTTGAAGGGAAACAAGATCACTCCTTCTTTTTTTGGGGACGATTTCTCTCTGTTTGGAATCGAGGATTTTGATCCCGTAGTCGTCCATTGAGCTGAGGAATTCCTTGAAATTTCCCTCAGAATCAGAGTCATCCTGGAAGGTTTTATCGATTTCTTCAAAAAGAAGGTATCCTTGCTTCCTTCCTTTGGAAATGAGTTCGCTGATTTCGTCTTTCTGGTATTTATTATCCGAAGACAATGTTAACTCCTCTCTTCTTCGAGAAGATCGCTTTTATTAGAACTTAAATTCTGATAGTTGCGTTGCGATAGTATTGATAGCTGCTTTTTCATTTCCTGTATTTGTTTGACGAGCGGAAGGATTCTCTCCTTATCTCCGTTTCTCTCTAATCTGGCGATCTCGGATTTCAATTTTTTAGCCTGGTTTTCGAGCGAGAGCTGCCTCAGAGCATTGAGGCATTCAAAAGCCTCTTCGACGGAAGCTTCCTGCTCTTTTTCCAAGAGTGTTTCGGAGAGAGAACTCAACAAGGAAGGATCGATCTTTACCTTTAACTCGTGAAGGTTGGAACTCTTTCCTTTCTTGAAGCTCTCTGCTAGAGCGGTGAATATGGGTTCGCCTTTAAGCCCTTGGAAGTACTCTTTTTTGATTTCAGAAAAGATATAAGGGGCTATTTCCTTTTCTTCAAGAAGAATTTGAAGGAGCCTTTTCTCTGCGTTAAGAAAACCCGGCTGTGCTTCTCTTTCTTTTTCTGAAGTTTTTTTCTGAAGCATTGACCTCAACACGTTCTCTTCTACGGAAAGATGCTCACTGGCCTGCTTCACGTATTCACTCCGGATAACAGGGTCAGGAATTTTTTGGATTTCACCGATTATGTTTTTGGCGACCCGGGCTTTCTCTTCAGGAGTCTCTTCGTTTTTCTCCTGAAGATGGCTGTTGATCAGGAATTTCAGCCCCGGAGTGCTTTCCTTCGCCAGGACTGAAAATTTTTCTGCTCCAAATTTCATGATATAGCTATCAGGGTCAAATCCTTGAGGTAAATTCAAGACTTTGATCTCCACACCGTTTTCGAAACAGAGTGATATGGCCCGTTCAGCGGCCTTTTTCCCAGCCTTATCAGCGTCGTAGCTGGCAATGATTCGGGGGGCAAATCGTTTGGCAAGGGAGACCTGGTCAAGAGTCAAACTGGTGCCCAGAGATGCGGCGACATTGGCTATTCCCGCCTGGAAAAGGGCAAGAAAGTCTGTGTAACCTTCGACCATGACCACCTCGCCTTTTTCCCGTATGGAATCCTTACAGAAGTTCAATCCATAGAGCAGCTTGCCTTTGGAGTAAATGGGTGTATCCGGGGAATTCAGATATTTTGGCTCCGCATCAAATATGGTCCTTCCGCCAAAGGCGACAGGCTTTCCAGTGATGGTGAAAATGGGAAAGATGATTCTTCCCCTGAACCGGTCATAATAACTGGCCTTCTTTTCGTTATACAGGACCAGACCCGCTTTCTCGAGAATCTTAGGCTTGATACCTTTTCCCTGAAAAAAGGAAATCAGAGAATCCCAGGAATTCATAGAGTAACCTATCTTGAGCTTTTGGATGGTATCGGAAGTTATGTTCCTCTTGTTGAGATACTGGAGAGCTTTTTCTCCTTCTTTGGTGTTGAACATGTTCTTTTTGAAAAAAGCGAGAGCATCTTCGTTTATCTTGAACAGCTCCTCTTCCAATTTTACCAGTTGGGGGGATAGCTTTTTTCTTTCCGGAAGCTTGATATTATATTTTTCCGCCAGAAACCTCAGAGCTTCAGGAAAACTGAGGTTTTCTTTCTCCATGATCAAGGTGAAAATATCGCCGCCAGCTCCGCAGCCAAAGCAGTGATAGAGCTGCTTTTCCTCGTCCACGGTGAAAGAGGGAGACTTTTCGGAATGAAAAGGGCAGAGTCCGACGTGCTTTCGCCCGCGTCTTCTCAATGTGGTGTATTGAGAAGCGATCTCGACGATGTTAGAAACCTGCTTAATCTGGTCAATAGCTTCCATAATTGTCTTTTTTTTGCCGAAACAGACTACAAGTAAATATAGGAACGAGATGGTCAATTGTCAAGGTCTAAGTCACTAAAAATCAAAGTTTTATATATATAACAGCAAAAAAGAGCAGGCTTCCAATTCGAGGCTATACCTTGAGTTCTCTCGTAAAAAAAGATAGGGACTTACCCTCTTTTTAAGGTAGGTTTCTTATCCTTTTTAAAGATGGTTTATCAGGCTGGCGAGATATCCTGCGCCGAAGCCGTTGTCGATATTGACGACCCCAACTCCGCCCGGACATGAGTTGAGCATGGCCAGAAGGGCGGCCAGACCTTTCATGCTGGCTCCATAGCCGACACTGGTGGGAACTGCGATCAGGGGGATATTGACCACTCCGGCCACTACGCTGGGCAAGGCTCCTTCCATCCCGGCCACGGTGATAATGACCCTTGCCTTCTGGATTTTCTCGTATTCGCCGAATAAGCGGTGAAGGCCGGCCACACCGACATCATAGACTTTTTCCACATCGTTTCCTAGAATCTCGCAGGTTACGGCGGCTTCTTCAGCGACCGGAATGTCTGATGTGCCTGCGGTAATAATGACAATTTTCCCTTTTCCAGGGACAAGCTTTTGCTGGCGGAGATAGATCGTCTTGGCCAGAGGATTGTACTTGGCCCGCGGGATTTTTTTCTTCAAGTTCCTGAAGAGCTCTGGCCCGACTTTGGTGATCAACAGGTTGCTTCCCTTCTTGATTATCGCTTGAGCTATTTTGATTATTTGGTCTTCGGTTTTTCCCAGGCCGTAGATGATCTCTGGGTATCCCTTCCTCAATTCACGGTGATGGTCGATTTTGGCGAAGGTTAGGTCTTGGTAAGGATAATCCTTCAGGGTTTGAAGGGCCTTTTCAGGAGAAAGTTTTCCCTGCTGGACCTTTTTCAGGATTTCTTCGAGCTGGGATTTCATCAGCCTGATTCTACCAGATATCCAGATAAATATAAATAGGGTCAGGGCTCGACATTAGACACTTTAAGTTATTTTGTTTACTGATTTACTGAAGGCATTATTCCGACGATAAAAAAATTAAATTTAAAAATATTATAGATAATTATGAAATGTCTAATGTCGAGCCCTGACCCCTTCGTGTTTGCCGGGGAAGCGGGTTTTGGGGTATACTGGGTAATCCCTTTAGAAAAAAGGAGTTATCTGTTTTTTCAGAATTTTGAGTTTATTTTGAAACAGAAGACAACAATCCGAAAAGAGATTCCTCTCTCAGGGATCGGAATACACACCGGGAAAAAAGTCGATATTCTTTTAAAACCGTCCCCATCCGGGCAGATCGTTTTTCGCCGCACGGATCTCAATGATTTAGAGCTTCCTCTCGATCCGGGAACCGTCAAAACCAAAAACTCCACCTGCCTCGAATCCAAAGGATGCCGGATTCAGACCCTCGAGCATTTGCTGGCTGTTCTTTATATCTTCGGGATCGATAGCCTGATTGTGGAGCTGAATGGGGAGGAGATCCCCATCATGGACGGGAGTGCCGCTCCTTTTGCTCTGGCTGTCCAGGATGCCGGGCTGCAGCCTCTTCCCGAGCAAAAAAAGCTCGTTAAGATACTCAAACCATTCAAGCTTGAAGAAGAAGGAGCCTCTGTATCCTTTGCTCCTGACGTAGCGTTCAGGATCACCTATTGCATTGAATACGACCATCCCCTTATCCAGAGACAGGAGTTGACTCTGGCCCTGAATCCAGAAAGTTTCGTGACGGAGATCGCTCCCTCGCGAACCTTTGGATTTTTGAAGGATGTCCCCAGCCTCAGAGCCCAGGATTTAGCCCTGGGAGGTTCGTTGGAGAACGCCGTGGTCTTCGATGACAAAGGATCGGTCAGCGGGCCGCTTCGCTTTCCGGATGAATGTGTACGACATAAGATATTGGATTTGATCGGAGACCTTTCTCTGCTGGGCTCTCCTGTGGTCGGACATTTCAACGCACACAAGGCCGGCCACAGACTTCATCTGAAAGCCGTCCGCTTTCTCCTCCATAATCCGGAATATGCCGAAGCTATACCCTGACCCCAGTTTTCTCTTGTCAAAGTCTCTTTTCTGAGATAGAATGACAAAATCAAAAAACACATCTAAAGGATAGGTCATGGTTGAAGCAAAAGAAAAGGAAAAAGCCAGAAAAGATGACTATGAAAAAGCCCTGGACGCTTTTACTCAGGCAATGAAGGCTTTTCATAAAGGAGAATTTGGTAAAGCGACCGAGCTCCTCAAAGCCTTTGTGGAGAAGTTTGCCTCTGAGAGGGAGTTGATCGACCGGGCCCAGATCTACCTGGAAATCTGTGCCTCAAGGGAGAAAAAAGAAAAAGTTCAACTGAGTACGTTTGAAGATTATTATTACTACAGTGTTTATAAGATAAATCAAGGAGAGTATGAAGAGGCTCTGAAGCTACTGGAAAAGGCTCGGGATATGAATCCCAAAGAAGGCAAGATACCTTATTTGATGGCAGATACCTACTGCCTTATGGGAGAGCAGGAACAGTGTCTTGAACATCTGAAGAAGGCCATACAGCTCGATAAGTTTTTTAGCACTCTCGCCCAGAATGAGAGTGATTTCGAACCTCTCTGGGAGGATAAAAAATTTAAACTGATTACCAGAATGGCATGAATCAGGGTTTTATCGCTCTTATCTTAGCCGCCGGAAAGGGGACCAGGTTCAAATCGGATAAGGTCAAGGTCCTCCATCCCTTCTTGGGGAAACCTATGCTTCGACTGGTGGTGGATACTGTCCTCAAGCTGAAGCCGCAAAAGGTCTATATTGTTGTGGGCTACCAAAAAGAAGAGATCATGAAAGAATTCAAACACGGAGAGGTAGCTTTTGTCGTTCAAAAAGAACAGCTGGGGACAGCGCACGCGGTTCTGGCTGCAAAGAATGTGCTCCAGAAAAAGAGCGATATGGATCTTCTCGTCATCAACGGAGACCTTCCGCTGGTGAGACCTGAGACATTGAGGCCGTTACTGGCTCTCCATAAAAAAGAGAAAAACGCCCTGACGTTTTTAAGCGCTGAACTGGAGAATCCCACGGGTTTCGGCCGTGTGATTCGGTCAGATGATGCAATCAGAGTTGTCGAGGAGAGGGATGCTTCTCCCGCAGAGCGGAAGATCAAGGAAGTCAATACCGGAATCTATCTTTTTAGGATCAGGGGCCTTCTTGAAGTTCTGTCCAAGGTTTCGAACAAGAACAAGAAAAAGGAGTTCTACCTGACAGATGTGACCGGCATCATGTCCCGGGAAGGGAAAAAGATCGGCTTCTATAAGACCGATCATAGCGGAGAGTTCATCGGTGTCAACAGCCGGTATGAGATGGCCCAGGCCATAGAGGTCCTGCGGGAGAGAAAAGTTAAAGACCTTACAGAGAAGGGCGTCACCATCCTGGATCCGAAAACCACCTGGATCGACCTGAACGTAAGCATAGCAGAAGACACAGTCATCTATCCTTCGGTGATCATCGAGGGACGCTCGGTCATCGGTCGGGGATGCCGGCTTTATCCCTTTACCCATATAAGGGATTCCAGGATCGGAAGCCGGGTCCAAATTCTCAGCTCGACCATGATCGAAGAAAGTATCATCGAGGATGAGGCCCAGGTTGGCCCGTTCTCACGGCTCAGGCCTGGTTCGCTCATCCGCAAGAAGGCAAAGGTGGGGAATTTTGTCGAGATGAAAAAGACGGTCCTGGGAAGTCAATCCAAGGCCATGCATCTTTCCTACCTGGGAGACTGTGAGATCAAAGGAAAAGTGAATGTCGGCGCAGGAACGATCACCTGCAATTACGATGGACAAAAGAAATATAAGACCTTTATCGACGAAGGAGCCTTTATCGGGTCAGGAACCCAGCTCATCGCTCCGGTCAAGATAGGCAAAAGAGCTTACATCGGAGCGGGTTCGACCATCACCAAAGATGTCTCTCCGGATTCCCTGGCCGTTTCCCGGACAAAACAGGTCGAGAAGAAAAACTGGTCTCGGAGAAAGCGGAAAAAGTAATGTGCGGCATCATCGGATATCTGGGCCCTAAAGCCGTCGTCCCTATTCTTGTTGACGGACTGAAGAAGCTGGAGTATAGAGGGTACGATTCAGCCGGGATCGCCGTCGTGGATGAGAACCGGATCCATTTGAAGCGGGTCAAGGGAAAGATTGGCGACCTGGAAAAACACCTGGGATCAGCCTCTCCTGATGGATACTGTGGCGTGGGGCACACCCGCTGGGCGACTCATGGCCGTCCTTCCGAGGAGAATGCCCATCCGCACCAGGATTGCACAGGTTCGCTGGTCGTCGTGCACAACGGGATCATCGAGAATTATCTTTCCTTGAAGAAAAAGCTCGCAAAAGAGGGACACACTTTTCGAACAGAGACAGATACCGAAGTTATCGCTCACCTCATCGAGAAATATTATCAAGGATCACTAGAGAAAGCTGTCCAGCAGGCTGCCCGGGATTTGGAGGGAGCCTTTGCCATCGCCGTGGTATCGCTTCAGGAGCCGGAGAAGATCGTGACTGCCAAGAATGGCCCTCCTGCTGTTGTCGGATTAGGCAAGGGGGAATATTTTGTCTCTTCTGACCTCAATCCTCTTCTCAGCCATACTCAAGAGATCGTTTTTCTTGAAGATGGGGAGATGGCGGTCATCGAATCCAGAGGAGTGAAATTTTGCGATTTCAAGGGAAAAACCCTCGAAAAAAAGGCGGACCGGCTCACCTGGAGCCCGCTCATGGTCGAGAAGAGAGGCTTCAAACATTTCATGCTCAAGGAGATATTCGAACAGCCTCAGGTCGTCAGGGATACGCTCAAAGGCAGGGTTTCACTGGATTCCGGGAAGGTGTTCCTGGATGAGATCGGGATTTCCGAAGCGGCCTTGAAAAGGATCAACCGGGTGGTGATCATCGCCTGCGGGACCTCTTTTCATGCGGGCCTGGTGGGCAAACATCTCATCGAGAGCTTGGCCCGGATCCCTGTGGATGTGGAGTATGCTTCTGAATACCGCTACCGGGATTTTATCCTGGACAAGGATGCCCTGGTCATGGTCATTTCCCAATCCGGGGAGACCGCTGACTCTCTGGCTGCCCTGCGAACCGCCAAAAAGAACAAACCGCTGACTCTTGCCCTGTGCAACGTGGTCAAATCCTCGATCACCAGAGAATCAGACGGAGTCCTCTATACTCATGCCGGCCCTGAGATCGGGGTCGCAGCGACTAAGACCTTTTCAGCCCAACTGGCAGCATTGGCCCTTTTCGCGCTTCATCTCGCTCTGGTTAAAGGACGCCTTGATGAAAAGAGAAGTCTTTCCCTGATCGAGGACCTGCAGAGGATTCCTCATCGGATGGAGAATATTCTCAACCAGGCCAAGCATATTGAGGATCTATCCTTGAAGTTCCTGTCTTTTTCCCATTTTCTCTACCTGGGACGGGGCATCAATTTTCCTGTGGCTCTTGAGGGCGCTCTCAAGCTTAAAGAGATATCCTATATTCACGCGGAGGGATATCCGGGAGGGGAGATGAAACACGGGCCGATCGCCCTCATCGACGAGAAGATGCCGACCTTGGCCGTTGTTCCCAGGGATAACGTGTATGAGAAAATGCTGAGCAACATATCGGAGATCAAGACGCGGGTCGGGTACATCCTGGCCGTGGCTTTTGAGGAGGATAAAGAAATCCAGGATAAGGTCGATAAGGTTTTAGCCATCCCTTCCACCCATCCTCTTTTTACACCGTTCCTGACCACGCTTCCTCTTCAGCTTTTTGCCTATTATATTGCGGCCAAGAGGGGGGCAGATGTTGATCAGCCTCGGAACCTGGCCAAGAGTGTCACCGTCGAGTAAAAGGGACCTATTCTTCTCAGAATAGTGAGGCAATATCTATCATCTCGTGTGTATCATAAGTCATTTATTATATATCGCTTATCATACGTGTGCTATCATATTTAATTGCGAGCGACCAAAGGGAGCGCGGCAATCTCATTATTGTGTCATTGCGAGCGCAGCGTGGCAATCTTATAAGAGAAGCGGACATTTTTTTACCTTGTAAATTCATTCAATGAGATTGCCACGCTGCGCTCGCAATGACACCATTTAAAAAATGCCAAGCGCAATGATAATTGAAGTATACTTTTTGTTCTGGGCACTTCAGTCCCATTAGTTTGGGACATGCTTCAATTATTAAACAAGTCTTTATGTTCCTGTTTTTACCACTTAAGTTTTATGAGGATTCTGGCCTGGCGGGGTTGCTGCCTCGCCCATACTTCCCCGAATATGGGAATATCCTCTTTGACATGGGAGATGGCTTCTTGGCTGTCCAGGACGTTAAAGACATCCAGCCTGAGGAGCAGCGACAAGTCTGGAGAGAGTCGGAGACTGCCCAGCGAAATTTCTTTTTCCACGCCCAGATCCAGGTAGAAATGGGGTTCGGTCTCTCTCGTCCCTCTTCCTTCAGGAAAGGAATAGTATCCTCCAAAAAAGGGCACATAACCCAGCTTTTCCCAGTAATACCCGGATATCCACTCAAAAGCAGCGGAAAAGGTGAATCCAAAGGGGGCCATGTAGACAGAGCTCAGCTTGAGATTGTGGTCAACGGAGTAAGGAAGCTTTCCATACCAGCGTTCGTCCCCGATCCCTCTTCCTCCCAACCCACCCAGGGCCCAGTCATAATAGGCTTTTTCATCCTCCAGGCCGGGAAGGTCAGGGATGAGGATATGGTTTCCGAAGAGTCCGATGTAATTGGTGCTTCCTTCCTCCTGGGACCAGGATCCGGTCTCGCTCTGGCCAGGGTTGGTCCCTTTGGCCGAAGCATGGCTGTATGAGGCATACAGAAAAAAATCATCCCCTATTTTTCCGTTGAGCTCGATCTCAAAACCCTGATAGTTTCTTCTTTTGTATTCGAAGTTATCGTAGAGGAATTTATACCCGGCTGTGATATCAAAGACAGCCAGGACCTCAAGCAGGTCTTTTGCCTGGGTGCGTACATAACGCGCCTTGAACGCCCAGTTTTTTCCCAGCTTCCGGTCGTATTCGATGAGGATGCGGTTGAGGAAATTCGGCTCCAATCCCTTTTCGATCTCGAAGGGTTGAGCACCCTGTTCATTCTCGAAGAGCCAGTTGGCAGGGTCATGGAGCTCTGACTCAGTGGGAGTCGAAGGCCCCTGCCAGCGGTAGGTGCGGAACTTCAATCCTGCGCCAGAGCTGAGAAGCCCCAGCGGCATGGTGGTGATGAGGTCTGAGAATCTTCCCCATCCGAGTTTGAGGACATTCACTCCGTTCCCTGTTAGGTCCACAGCCAGGGAAAAGCGGGGAGAGAAAAAATCCTGAAGGTTCCAGGACCAGAGCTTCTCTCTGTTGTTGTCCAGGCAGAGCTGAGTCTGGCTTCGGATTCCTGCCATAAGGGTGAACCTTCCCCAGGTGATCTTGTCTTTGAAGAATATCCCGATTCCCCGGGCGGAGTTGATGAAGTCGAATTCTCCGTATTCGTAAAAGAAAGTGGGTGTCCCGCCGCCTCCGGACCAGCTGTCGAAATAATACTTTGTCCCGGTATCAAACCCGTTGCCCGGATAAAGGTCTTCATCCTGGCCGGTGAAATCCACCCTGAACTGCGAGGAGAAGCGGTAGTACTCCAAGCCCAGGCTGAGCTCATGGCGGCCGAGGGTCTCGGTCTCCATGTGTTTGGTCAGCTTGACATTGAAGTCCAGGCGGTCTTGGTCATCAATGACGTTGCCGTAGGAATTATGAATGTTCCGGGCCAGGTCTTCGATGTAGTACTGGGCCGGTCCGAGGTCTTTGTCCACGGGCTCGGTGAAAGCGTCTCTTTTCACCTGCCCCAATCCCGCCTCGATGAAAGTGGTCGAATTGAGGATTCCTTTGTAGTTCAGCCTGAAAATCAGGTCGGAAAAGTCCTTTTCCTCGAAAAGCTCCGGGATGCCTGTTCCCCCTTTTTGCTTCAGAGATTTGTGGAAGATGGAAGTCAGAGAAAGGTTGTGATTGCTGTTGACGGCGTAGGTCAATTTGCTGAAGAGGTTGTTGCTCCGGAGTGTTTGGCTGCCGCCTGGAACAGGGAGATAGTCCACATAGCCGTCTCTTGTCTGCTCGGTGTCGATGAAGAAATTGTTGGACAGGAAGAACCACAGCCGGTCTTTGATGAACGGTCCTCCCAGGTTGAAATAGATGTTGGAGTGAGAGAAAGAATCGGGCTCGCTGACGACCGAAAGCTGCTCCTCTCGAGGAGCCTGGAGACTTTTATCGGTGAAGACAAAGGAGATTTCGCCCCGAAGGTCATTGCTCCCGCTCTTGGTGACCATGTTGACGATGCCTCCGTAAGCAGACCCGAATTCCGGGCTGAAGGGATCGGAGATGACCTGGATTTCATCTAAGGAATCGAAGTTGAGCTGCATGCCTGCGTTTCTCAGTCTCACCCCGCTTATCGAGAGTCCGTCAACGACCCAGTTGGTTCCTTCCTCTCCTTCGCCCCTGAAGCTCGGCAGTCCCTGGCTGGCTGTGCCGCGCCGGGTGTTCACCCGGACTCCGGTGACTCCGGGAGTGACCTTGACCGCATCGACAACCGTTCGATTCAAGGAAGGAATCGTTTCCAGGTCAGTTGTGGTCAGATGAAAGCTGGTGTCGGTTGAAGTTCTGTCGATCAAAGGAGTCTCGGCGGTCACGACAATCTCTTTTCTGATCTCGGATAGCTCCAGGATGACAGAAAGGTTTGTCACCTGCCCCAGGCGCACTATGACGTTCTCCTGGATGACCGGATTGAATCCCTCCAGCTTGAAACTCAGGGTGTATTCGCCCACCGGAAGGAGCGGAAAATGAAAATCACCGGTCTTTGAAGAAAGGATCGTCCTTTTTCCCAGGAGATGAGGGCTGGTAGCTGTTATTTCGACTCCGGGCAGACCTTCTCCGCTGTCATCCGCGACCTTCCCTTTGATCTCGCCGGTTTCCACTGCCCAGGCTTGAACAGCGCAGAGAAAGAGAAATACGATTAACAAACTGATGATCTTGTTTGCATTCATTTTAAGCAAAAAAATTGATGAAGAAAAATTGGGGACAGTCCCCAATTTTTACTTCTTTCTCTTTTTTCTGGGCTGAGATTCTTTCTTGCTAACGGTTTTGCCGTATTTTTTTATGAATTTCTCGGTCAGCTCTCTGGCTTCGCTGTCGGTATACTGTTGGGGGGGTGTTTTCATGAAATAGGAGGAGGGGCCGAGGAGCGCTCCGGAGAGGCCGTTATCCAGGGCCAGTTTACAGCATCGGATGGCATCGATGACCACTCCCGCTGAATTCGGGGAATCCTCCACAGATAGTCTGCAGTCCAGGTAGGTGGGGACATCCCCGAAGTGACGGCTTTCGATGCGCAGAAAACAGATCTTGTTGTCTTTCTGCCAGGGGACGTAATCACTGGGGCCAATATGGATGTTCTCCTTTGCAATATCAAGGCCTCTTGATTTAATCTGAGACGTAACAGCTCCTGTCTTTGATATTTTCTTGGAGCGCAGTCTTTCCCTCTCCAGCATATTCAGGAAGTCTGTGTTTCCTCCGGTGTTGAGCTGGTAGGTCCTGTCGATGGGCATTCCCCGGTCAAGGTAAAGATTGACCAGGGTCCTGTGAAGGATGGTGGCCCCGACCTGGGATTTCACGTCGTCGCCGATTATAGGCAAATTCCTTTCCGCAAACCTTCTCTGCCAGTATTGCTCGCTGGCGATAAAGACCGGTATGCAGTTGATAAAAGCGCATTTTGCCTTCAAAACCTGCTCGATATACCATTTCGTCGCTTCTTCACTTCCCACCGGAAGATAATTGATGACCACGTCCGTTTTGGTATCCTTGAGGATCCCGATGACATCTGCTGTGGAGCCCGGGGCTTTGTGGATGATCTGGGAAAGGTATTTTCCCAGCCCGTCGTGGGTCATTCCCCGTTCCACTCTGACTTTTTTAGGGGGAACACGGGCAAACTTTGTGGTGTTATTCGGCGCTGTGAAGATAGCCTCGCTCAGATCTTTCCCCACCTTGTTCTTATCGATATCGAAGGCCGAGACGAATTCGATATCGCGGATATGATAGCCGCCGAGGTTGACATGCATGACTCCGGGAATGGCATCGGATTCTTTGGCGTTTTTATAGTACTCCACGCCCTGGATCAAAGAGGAGGCGCAATTGCCCACACCGATTATCCCGACTCTGATTTTACCCATTCTTTGAGGCCTCCTTTCCCGGTCTTTTTTGTCTGGCAGCTTTCTTGACATACAGTATCCTCTGGGTTGTCGTGATGTGGGAAACCACTGCGATTATGACCAGGACTGAGATCATCAGCGGGTCAAAGATTTTCAGGGCCGAACCCAGGATGGCTCCCAGGGACAGGATAACGATCCTCTCCGCCCGCTGCATGATGCCGACTCGGCATTCAAACCCCAAACCTTCGGCCCGTGCCCGTGTGTAGCTGACCATACCGGAACCCATAAGAGTAAAGAATACAACCCAGAGAGCCCAGTGGTCTCTGAAGTGATAGGCGATTCCCAGATAGATAAAAAACTCCGAATAGCGGTCAAGGGAAGAATCGAACATGGCTCCAAAGAGGCTTTTCTTGTTGGCGTTGGCAGCGACTTTTCCGTCCAGGATGTCCAGTGCGCCGCAGACGAAAATGGCAATGCCGGCCCACAAGGGGAGTTCGAAGATGAACAGGACGCCGGCAACGAGCCCGGCCAATAGCGCCATGACACTCAAGACATTGGGTCCGATGTGGAGACTGACTAGAAATGAAGCTAAATGGTCTGCGGTCTGGAGGACAAAATCTATTAGTTTTTTGGGAAGGATCCGGGCTGATTCCCTGGTCTCACTATCCATGAGTTCTCATATTATAATTTTTTTTATCTAAAAAGCACAATGGATATTGAAATGATTCTTGGCCGCAGGATATTATTCATTTCTGACAGGAAAACGTTTAAAGTTCCGCCAACGGAAAGCATTCTCCGAGGAAGAACAGTCGTGACATCCGGTCAATCAAGGCTTTGAGGCTTGTTTTTGCTGTTCGGTCTGCCGCGCCGCCTGCGGAAATGGCTGCTTTCCAAGACCGGCGTTGGTTTCATGTCTGATCTATTCAATCTTGATTTTTTTCCCCCCTTTCTCTGTCTTGCATTACTTTATAAACCAAGCAAAATTGGCAGAATCGGAAATTGTAGAGGATTTAAAGCGTTACGAGAAATTTGCCAGGGAACACACGCCTTACTTGATAGAGGAAATGGAGGGTGTGATCAGGGGTGCAAAAGTTGCCGGCTACGAGATTGACTACTACGATATCTTGCTAATCAATTGCTTCACTGCGATAGCGTGGGCTCGGCCTGCAGAGGAATTCAGATTTGATGTAGCCGATAGGTGTACGTCATTTGCAGCATGGGGGTCATCAACCTCGGACCAGAAACCCATCATGGCGATAAATAAAATGCTCAATTGGATTGCCACCTATGATGTTATTCTTTTTGGGTTTCCTGCAGAAGGCCATGGAAACAACTTCGTTACGGTTCCCCTGGCTGGATGCGTTGCTCATAATTGGGGGGCCAATGCCAAGGGCCTGGCTTTTATGCTTACCGCGGAGCCTTGCTTTAGAAAAGGTGATGCAAATTACGGCCTCCTGATTGAGTTCATGTTCAGGCATATCATCCAGAAATGTTCGACGTTTGAAGAAGCTGAAGCGTTTCTCAAAACTGCAAAGCAAGGGGGTTCATGCGGAAGTTGGTTCCTGTTTGACAAAGAGAGCAATCATGTGGTCATTGAGCGCACTGCCGCGCACATGGGGATTCGTCATTGCGGTGATTTAGGAGAGAAAGACTACATTGTTATGGCCAACCATTTCGTCTGCCCCGAAATGATAGCGTCTAACATCTTAGGGAAACCTAGTGGCCCGGATGTTCCTATGATAGCGATGTCTTACTGGAGGTATGAGAACATGCACCAACTCGTCAAAGAAAACCTGGGAGAGATTGACACAGATGTCGCCCATACAATCCTTCGAAACCACGATCTTTATGATCCAGAAAGTAAGCAATGGGAAAGGGACGCCATTGCTACTGGCAAGACGGTTTGCGCCCATACCGCATCGCTCCAGGGCTCCCTTGTCTTGACCTCTGCAATTAGTCTTCCCGCTACCAATGAGGTGCTGATTCTGACCGGTCAACCCTGCGGAATTGGCTTGCCGGGGGGAATTGGGGAATACGCAAAATTCAAGCTCGGCTCCGATCCTTCAGAGCTTAACGGCTCCCTGGCAAAGGAATCACGTCTGCAGGTCTCCCTTGCTCAATTCAAATTGGCGAACAGTAAGGATGAACTTGACTTGGACGAATATGAAGTCATAGAGCGATACATCAAGAAAGCCGAGGACGAATGGTGGAGAGGGCTCAATTGGGAGAAATATGCTGGCTTGTCTCTTATCGATCGGACACCAGAGAATGTCCGGCAATCAAATGATTTATATGGCTCGGCCTGGACTGCCTTCGCTAAGGCTCAGGCATACGCTAAGAAGGCTGTGAGGTTGATTGAGGAGGAGCTCTCGCGGTAATAAGCTAGATAAAACCGTGAAATGCGGGACGGGCATAAATAAATAACGAAGGCTACGCGCTCTGAGGCAAGAACAA
>Ga0209635_10001723_pt1 | contig 16417 bp, 19 predicted proteins | sample DeeMarSWOR230_32_FD_187463 | JGI IMG/M metagenome (GOLD analysis project Ga0209635, IMG submission 187463) | Marine sediment microbial communities from White Oak River estuary, North Carolina - WOR-2-30_32 (SPAdes) (version 2) | ecosystem: Environmental > Aquatic > Marine > Intertidal zone >... | reverse complement strand
TGGTGGATCAATATAGCCAGAACCACCTTCTGGTCCTGCGAAAATCAGAGTAAAGTTGTTTGTGCCAACTTCATAGTAGCTAAGTTCGTTATTATCGGCATATCCAGCAAACTCAGCATACAAGGTAACATTATATGTCCCCTCTGGAAAAGTTTCAGCCGTTGACAGGCTTACGTTTGTGAAGCCTAGATAATTCAGAATGTCAAGCAATGAAGGCTCTGCTGCTTGTGAAGGAAATGTAAGAAAAGGTAGAGATATAACAGAAACTAGAAAAACACCTATCACTAACAGCTTCGCTGAACGGATTTTCAAGGGTTCTCCTTCTCCCTCGGCAACTATTCTTTTGTGCTGAAAAACATTTAAGGCTTCTGGAACTAACTTCTATTAATTGTCCTTTTACTGGATACTGACCACTCTTTCTCATTTCCGAATACACGAATTCCGAAAGCCATCAGTTAAATTAAATTCTTCAAAAAACTAACCTACCATGGGGTCAACAGTATGTCAAAAATAAGACGACGTTTTATGAAAGAGAAAGAAGGCAAGAAAATACTTTCCGACTTTTTTAAAAGGGCTAAAATAAACTCTCAGCAGTCAGCTAATCTTAAGCCACCTATAGAGCTCGCCAAAGCTAACGGTGATGAAGTATTCCTCATCAGCGGAAAGCCAATTTTCGCAAAATCAAGCAGCAATTTATTTCCAACTCTGGCATCTAAAAGACTCTTATCAAGCATGCCAAAAGTCATAGTTGACATGGGAGCTGTTCCTCACATTTGCAATGGAGCAGACATCATGGCTCCGGGCATCGTCCACTTTGAAGGAAACTTCAACAAGGGAGACTTCGTGGTAATCACCGACAAAAAATACCAAAAACCCATAGCTATCACCATAGCTCTATATAATATAGGGCAAGCCAAAAAGCTCAAATACGGAAAAGTCCTGAAAAACATTCATCACGTCGGAGACAGACTGTGGAACATAATAAAACAACTAACTTAACAAAATAATCAAAATGCCATTCAAATACCTGTATACTGTCTTCGCTATTCTTCCACGATTGCTATCGCCTCTGTTAGGGTTGTAACCTTTATATCAGCTTCAGTAGGTTTGTTAGAAATTTCATTTTTTCTATCAAGTAGGATTGTGCGCATACCCAATTTTTTAGGGATTCTTATGTCTACGAGTAGTTCGTCGCCTATCATGATTGCCTCTTTTGGGGTGACGCTTAACTTCCTTAGAGTTTGTCTAAGCATTCTTGGATTAGATTTTTCACATCCTGTCTCATAGCCTGTTGTAATTGTGTCGAAGTAATGCTGTATGGGCATTATGGCGGAGTGGAATATGAAGCGGGCGATAGTGGTGACTATAGCTGTTTTGAGGCTAAGTTGCTTAGCTTTCTTTACTGCAGAAGCAGCGTCTGGAAATAGAACGTAATTGTTGCGTTGTTGATAGGTTTTAGCAAGTTCTTTTAGAGCCTCAGAGTCAATTTCAACATCAAGCCGATGAAAAACTTGTTTGAGGAAAGCTTGCCAACTATTGTAACCATGTTTTGGATAATCTACCATGCCGACAAAATGAGAAGCGGCGTTCAAAGATTGGGGATAAACTTCATAGCCACGTTTCAGCAAGAATTCCGAGACTTTTTCTGAGCTTACAGGATTTTCAACATAGGCGAGAGTTCCATGCAAATCAAATAAAACAGCTTCCAAAACCAGTTTCATAGTCTCTCCAGAAGATTATAATACTTTTATTTCATGCTAACACTTTCTAAATCTAATTCATTTTTCAACGCTTTGAAGAATGCCGAAACGATTCTGCTTCTTCGTTCAGCCATTCTTTCCGCAGTTTTAGTGTAGAAGTACTGTTTCTTCAACCAACGAAGGTGCAAAGCTACATACGAAGGCTTTGGGTTTTTCGAGTCATATAGTTCCACCACTTCCTCAATTGTTTTATCGGTTAAGCAAGCTTTAATAAAAACTGATGCAATGCCTACAGCGCCAAGCTTGTCGAGAAAATCTGCATCATGCAAAATTTTTGCTTCAATAGAAGAGGGTGTTTCTCTGTGAGTGTGAACTTTTATAGCATGACATATATGACTGATTTTTGCTTCGTGAAACCCGATGGTATTTAGGAAGTTTTGTGCCATGGCTGCGCCAATTTCGCCATGGTCTTCAGATTTACCATTTTTCTCAACATATTTCCCAATATCGTGCAGTAATGCTGCTATTTTTAGAACATCTAGGTCCACATCAGTATTTCCTGCTTCAAATTTCGAAATAAAAGCGCAGAGACGCTCAACTCTTTTTATGTGCGGCCATGCATGCAATCCGAGTTTGTCCATTTGGTCCTTGGCATGTTTTTTAATAAGTTCTAACTGCTTGGGGCGCATAATTTACCCTTCAATCAAGTTTTCTTTTATTTGAGTTAAACTCTTATGTCTTTGTAGCTGTTAAGTAGTTTTGGAGCTTTAAGCAATGAGTAAAACTTCAGCGTTTGCGGGCTTCTATAAGCTACCCTTGGAGAAGCGGCTTCGGATTGTTAAGGAGCTTGCCAAATTAACAGACGAAGAAGTAAATATGCTCAAGAATACCGGTGCGTTACCCTTTGAGCTTGCCGACCGTATGATAGAAAACGTAATTGGTGCCTTCCCAATCCCCTTGGGTATTGCAGTCAACTTCCTCATCAACAAACATGACTACCTCATCCCTATGGCAATAGAAGAACCTTCAGTTGTTGCAGCAGCCAGCTACGCTGCAAAAATGGCTCGCCAAGGAGGAGGCTTCTATACAACAAGTACACCACCCATTATGATAGGACAAATCCAAGCGGTAGGTATAAAAGACCCGTATCGTGCTCGCATGGCAGTCTATGCCTATAAAGAAGACCTTCTCAAGAAAGCTAACGAACAAGACCCGGTTCTAGTATCTTTAGGCGGCGGTGCTAAGGACTTGGACGCAAAGGTCATCCATACTCCAATAGGTTTGATGCTTATAACTGACCTTCATGTTGATTGTCGAGATGCTATGGGTGCCAACGCTGTTAACACCATGGCAGAAGCCGTAGCCCCTATGATAGAACATATAACTGGAGGCCGAGTCTATTTACGCATAATTAGCAATCTTGCCACAAAGCGTTTAGCCAGAGCTTATGTGACTATTCCAAAAGAAGCAGTGGGTGGAGAAGACGTTGTAGACGGCATAGTTCAAGCTTACCACTTCGCAGCTGCAGATCCCTATCGCGCAGCAACACATAACAAAGGAATCTTAAACGGTGTTATAGCAGTTGTAATCGCCACATGTAACGACCATCGCGCCATAGAGGCAGGTGCCCATGCCTACGCCGCTCGCACAGGGCAGTACACAACTCTATCCTCATGGGAAAAGAACAAAGATGGAGATTTGGTAGGTTCACTTGAAATGCCTATGGCAGTCGGTACAATAGGAGGCGCCGTACGCACCCATCCAATTTCCAGAATTGCCTTAAAAATTTTAGGCGTCAAATCAGCTAACGAGCTTGCTGAGGTCATAACTGCAGTAGGCTTGGCCCAAAATCTAGGAGCCCTCCGAGCTCTGGCAAATGAAGGTATCCAACGGGGTCACATGCGACTGCATGCTCGAAATATAGCAATAGCAGCCGGTGCAACCAGTGAACTTGTTGACGTTGTTAGTGAACAGATGGTGAAAGAAGGCAAGATACGTATGGACAGGGCTAAAGAAATTATTGAGCAACATCGGAAGACTAAGTAATGATAATTTTGCCTGGTCCAGCAAGCCGAGATTTGGCGAATCACCTTGCAGTAGAGTTAAAATCTGCACTGGTTTCTGTGTTTTTCAAAAAATTTCCAGACGGTGAAAGTTACATTCGCATTGATGGCGATGTACAAGGCGAAGATGTTGTAATTGTTCAGACTACAAGTCCGCCTCAAGACGAGAGGATGATGCAACTTTTTTTACTGTCGTCTGCAGCCAAAGATCAAAATGCTCAAAGAATTACTGCTGTTGTACCTTACTTTTCATACAGCCGCCAAGACAGAACATTCCTTCCAGGCGAAGCTTTCAGTGTCAAGACGGTTATTGATATACTTGAAACATGCAGAGTCGACCAAATAATAACTGTCAACTCTCATAACCCTGCAGCTTTAAAATCATTCACCATTCCTGTAAAAGACCTCTCAGCCATTCCATTGTTAGCAAAGTATTTCAAAGATCAAGGTTTTGAAGGCGCGGTTTCACTGTCCATGGGTAAGAAAGGGTTGGCCACTGCAAAAGAAGCAGCTGGCATACTTGAGGGCACATACGACTATATACCAACCCAAAGAGACAGACAAACTGGAAAGGTCACCATCGAAAAGAAGTCTCTTGAAGTAAAAGGTAAGGTGGCAATTTTTTTCGACGATATCATAAGCAGCGGCGGGACAATGATAAAGGCAGTAGCACATGCAAAAAAACAAGGGGCGGTAAAAGTGTTTGCTGCATGTGTTCATCCACTGTTGATGAATGATGCTAGAGAGAAAATTCTGCAAAGTGGAGCAGACAAAGTTATAGGAACAGATACTGTTCCAAGCCCCGTAAGTGTTGTCTCTGTGGCACCTTTAATCGCCAAGGCTCTGGTAGAGCAAGGAGCATAAACCTTAGTGCCCCCTATCTTCTTTCTCCTTTCGGGTGAACACGAAACATTACCTTTCGCAGAGCTCAAAGCTATATTGGAAACCGAAAGCATAGCGTATAAAGAATTGCAGACACTACCACAAGTTTTGCGGCTTGACACAGGAGTTGATGCAGTAAAGCCTGTTAAAAGAAGAGCCGCGTTGACTAGAGTCTGCTGCCGAGAAATATTCTGCTGCCAAGCTTCTTATGCAGAAATTGTGAAGACCATGCAGGCAGTCTCTTTAGATAATCTTCTTCAGCCACATGAGAGTTTTGCTGTGCGCATTAGGCGAGTAGGTGAAGCAGCGCCGAATTTGATTGGCATGGATTTAGAACGGAAACTCGGCGAGATGATTTTAATTAAGGTTAAAGGAGCAAAGGTTAACCTCACACAGCCACAGAAGACTTTCTTTGGAACGATAACCGACAGCAGCTTTCTTTTTGGGTTAAAGCTTGCAGAAATATCGCCGACTCCTTTCATGCAAAGGCGACCTCGAAAACGCGTCTTTTTCCATCCCTCAGCCATGCCGGCGAAACTGGCAAGGTGCATGGTTAATTTGGCTAGACCTCAAAGGGGTGATTTGTCCTTAGATCCTTTCTGTGGGACTGGTAGCTTTCTCATAGAAGCCGGTTTGATAGGCTGTCGAGTTTTAGGTTTTGATGCTAAGAAGCACATGGTTAAAGGAAGCCTGCGGAATTTGAGGTTTTTCAAGATTGAATACGAAGGCGTTGCAGTTGCAGATGCTAAACATTTGCCGTTAACGAAAGTGGATTGCATAGTTACTGACCCGCCGTATGGCAGGTCTGCATCTACGATGGGATATACGACCGAGCAAATTATCCAAGATTTCTTGAAAACGTCTGCTGACAAGATAGTAAAACAACAACGTATATGCATAGCCGCTCCTAAAACGATTCACATAAGCGAGATAGCAGAAACATTAGGTTTGAGACATGTTCAGTCCCACTTTGTCTACGTACATAGAAGCCTCACGAGAGAGATTGCGGTGTTGGAGAAAGCATAGATGAGTTTGCAGGTGATTTTCCTTGGAACTGGTGGCAGCATACCTACACCCACTAGGTCGCTTCCAGCAATTGCCATACGAAGAAAAGGCGAATTGATTCTCTTTGATTGCGGCGAAGGGGTTCAACGTCAAATGATCAGGGCGGGTTTGGGGTTTAATAAAAAAATGAAGGTGTTTGTGAGCCATATGCACGGCGACCATATGCTTGGCTTACCAGGGCTAATCCAAACAATGTCACTATTAGACCGTACAAAAAAGTTGGAAATCTATGGACCTGCGGGCGTGGAGGATTTTATTGAAGCCATCGAAAAGACTGTGCAGTTCACTCTTACGTTTCCTCTCGAAATAGCTGAAATAGAAGATGAGGGACTTGTCTGCGAAGAGAAAGAATATAAGGTATATGCGGCATGGGCAGATCATTCGGCTCCCGCCTTTGCTTACAGCCTTGTTGAAAAGCCGCGTCCAGGCAGATTCTATCCCGAGAAAGCCAAAGCGTTAGGGGTTCCTGTGGGGTTGTTGTGGTCCAAGCTTCAGCACGGGTCAGCCGTAAAATTGCCTAACAGAAAGGTCGTAGAGCCTGAAGAAGTTGTTGGCCCGCCGAGACTTGGAAGAAAAATTGTCTATACCGCAGATAGCAGATTTTCGAAGGCTTTGGTGGAATTGGCTAGAAATGCTGATCTGCTTATTCACGACTGCACATTTGACGATGATCTTGCGGAAAGAGCTGAGGAAGATGGGCATTCTACACCTAGTCAAGCCGCGGAAACCGCGAAAAAGGCAAAGGCGAAACGGCTAATCTTAACACACATCAGTGCCCGTTACAAAGAACCGGATTTGTTGCTAAAACAAGCCAGGAAAGGTTTTTCAAATGTTGATGTAGCCGAAGATTTTATGAGAATTGACTTGCCGCTGCTTAAGTGAGGATTTTTTGTAGCATTTCTATGCTTTCTTTTATATTGTGGTATGATTCTACCGTTACGATTTCGTTGAACCCTATCATTTTGATGTTGCTGGCAAATTGTTGCCAATCTATGGTGCCATAGCCAACTCCCAAATGTAAATCATGTTTTCTATCATTGTCATGTGCGTGGACATGGACAATCCTCTTGCTGAAAGTTTTAATGAATTCATTGGTTTCACCGTTAATGTTAGAGTGCCCCACATCCAAGACTAAACCTATGTCTTCGCCAAGCTCATCAAAAAATCGTGAAAACTGTTCAACGTTCTTCACCAAAAACCCATAGGGTTCGGGACAGTTCTCAATGGCTATCTCCACCCCATGATTCCTAGAAATTACGAGCAGTTTTCGCACCGAATCGATGTTTGTTTTCCAGTCCAAGCCAGGATAGAAGGCGCTTATTCCTGTGCGCCAACCTGGATGGAACACCATGAGACTACAGTCAAGAAGGCGTGAAAAAATTATGGATTCTTCAACTCGTTTGAGCATAAAATCGCGTATGTCCTCTGCTGGCGCTGCGATGTTAATATTTGCGAAGGGCGCATGCAACGTGTATATCAAACTCCGAGATTTGCCAATTTCTTTAAGTTTCTTCACTCGCGCTTTGTTGAGTCTATGCCACCCATCATCAACCAATTCTACATATTTCACTTCAACCTTTTGCAGTCTATGGCAAAGGTTAGAAAATGATTCACCTAGACAGTGTAACATTGACAAGCCAATGTCCATTATAATATGACCCCCATTTTTTGAACACTATAGTTCGTGGGAGATTTGAGTTGTCTCTAAAATTTTTACTCCTCTTTTTGCTAATTCGGCAAAAAAGGGCTCGGGTGTAATGCCTATTTCTGGGGGCAAAACACCTTTATCCAATATTTCACCCTTAGCTAACATCTGAGCAATAATGGACATAGGCATGCCTGTTAGATAAGCCAAGGCGCTCACGCTATATCTCTCGTGATATTCATGGACCAAACTGTAAACGTACCTCATTTTCTTTCCGTGTTTTTTTCCACTTACTTCAACAACTACTCCCGCAGCATCTCTAACATTGACATCTGGCGGTGGGGCACATTTTAATAGGAAATCTCGCGGCGAAACTTCTACACCTTTCACCTTGAGTGGTTCTTTGCGGGTCAAACCCATCTCATTCAAAACGCGAATTCGTTGCTCATCTTCTTCAACATAAGACATAGCGCAGTCCACAACTTTAACACCTTTACCGACTGTCCCTGGCAATGTGGCTATGCCTGAGTACAATGCATAACAGCAGGGACATTCACCTATAGGTGAGGGGAATCTGAAAACATGTTTGCCAGAAAAAGGTTGCAACTGCTTCAACTCTCCGTTCACGTAAACTACAGGTCCTTGGGTATACTCTTCCAGCACTGTGCGGAAAGACCACTTGTATTTGACGGGTTCTAGATTCACTTCGCCATAGCGAAGGTGCACCTCCTCAACGCTGTCAAGCTTGTCTGCACCATATTTCGCCAAAATATCCGCTACACCAGGTGCTACGCCGCAGCCTAAAACAACCGTAACCCCAGCCTCATGTGCTTCTCCATGCAGTTTCAGTTGCTCCAAAGTCATATAATAAACTCCACCTAAATCTGTCAAAGGCTTTCTAGCCTCTATCGCCGCTTTGGTTACTTGAAGATTAAGATGATAAGGAACTGCATTGGCAACGGCATCAACGTCTGATATGGCTTCAACCAAGCCTCTATGATTGGTGACGTCCACTTCACACAAAGATACCTTTTCACTGCCTGTCCATTTTGCCACTTTTTCGCTTTGCTTTAAATTAGCTTCGCCAATTATTACTTCGGAAACTTCAGGGTTTTCGGTCAAGTCTCGAACTGTTACCATGCCCATAGCTCCTCTGCCGCCTAAAACAATAATCTTCACTGCACTTCTCTCCTTTTCAAAAGAGAATAATAGGATTAGGTAATTGAAGTTTATGTCTTTCCTTCTCACATGGTTCTAGGAGCAAGCCAATCAATGAGTTTCTTTGGATTCTCGCTTTTTATTTTAACTCTTATGGGCCCTAGAGGACTTTCCGCAACGGGTTCACTAAAGGATACATGCCCTGCATAGGCAACTTGTTTGTTTAGACAAAACGTAACAGTATTCCCCTTCAAACCTTGGAACAACACCCCTCGAGCAGCATCTCGAATACGCTCTCTTCGCAAAAGATTGCCAAACTTGGACAAGCTTTCCATATCTTTGGCGCGAGCTATAAGCAAACTGCCTCTGCGCAGAGGTTTCTCTTCAAACTTCAAACTGCCAAAAATGTTCTCTACAGCCTGCCTAACCTTGTCCACATCTTCAGTAAGACTAACTTCAACTTCCACGTGCAGTTCCACTTCATTCATTTCTCGTCACTCTCTCCAAGAATTTCTGCACATCCTTTTTGAGCCCCTCTCTTTTGCCTTCATTCACAATCATCGCATCTGCCGAAGCAATTACGCTTCCAAGTCCAACACGGAGTTCTCGCCAATCTCGTTCCATAAAGGTTTCCCAACTTGCAGGGTCGTCACTCCGTCGACGTTTAAAGAGTCTTTTGAACCTTGTTTCGGGCGAAGAGTGAATGGCTAAGAGCTTGAATTTTGGAAAATGCTTTTTGAACACATCTACTTCGTAGAGACTGCGAACACCATCAACAATAACAACCTCGTTCTTTCTCTTTTCAATTTTTAGGATGCAACGTTTTGCTACTACTGCGGGGCCTTCTTCTTGACGCATTTTCAGCATGACCTTACCAACGTTTTTTGGGGTTGGCGCTAAATTTCGCCGCTTTGTTTCTTCTCTCACCTCGTCACCCATAACAACTACTCGATGACCCATTTTCGTGGCAACTTCTATTACTGTTGCTTTTCCAGCGCCTGGCATTCCTGCAACGCCGATGACAACTTTTTTCTCCATAGTTAATGCGCCCTACTGCCTAGCATCTCTTAAAGTTAAAAGTTCTTATAAATGGTGTATACTGAAACTATGAAGAGGATGGTTAGAGAATGTCTGAACCTATTCGCAGCTTTATTGCCTTTGACATAAACAACGAGGAAATTGTGAAGCGTTTCTCGGAGACCCAAGAGAGACTTTTAAGGACAGGTGCCGATTTGAAGCTGGTTATGCCACAAAACATCCACATCACAGTTCGCTTTCTGGGCAACATCCAACCAAACATGGTTGAGAGAATTCACGGCGAAATGGAGCAAGTAACTTTTACCCCTTTTGAGGTAGAAATACGAGGAATAGGTGTTTTTCCTTCTCTAAAATATGCTCGTGTAGTCTGGGCAGGCATCCGAAAGGGAACTGAACAGCTTGAAGAAGTGTTTAGTCAGTTAGAGCCCCGTCTTCAAAAGTTGAGGTTTAAACCAGACCGTAAAGGATTTAGTCCCCACATCACAATTGCCAGAGTGAGAACAGGCCGCTACAAGACAGAGGTTGTTGGTTGCATTAAAGAGTTAGAAAACTATGAATTTGGAATTTTGAAGGCTGATTGTTTAAAGCTTAAGAAAAGCGTCTTAACACCTAAAGGTCCCATATATTCCACCTTAAAAGAGGTTTGCCGAGATAAATAAAGGGTTTCCAATGGCTAAGCTTGAGAGCGCTCTGTCAAAAGTTCTGAAAAAGATTACACCCAGCCACGAAGAAAAAAAGCAAATTCTTGCATTAGCTGAGGAGTTTAAACAGAGAGTAGAAGAGGTTGCCCAGAAAAGAGGTTTAGACGTAACAGTACGTGTCGAAGGTTCAGTTGCAAAAAACACGTGGTTAAGGGAATCGCCCGACATCGACATTTTCATGCAGGTTCCACCAACAGTACGTCGGGAAGCCTTGGGCACCACCTACTTAAGGATTGCAAAAGAGGCGATGGCAGACACTAAGCAGATTGAACGTTTTGCAGAACATCCTTATTTAGAGGCAACTTTAGACGGAACGCGAGTCAACATCGTTCCATGTTACCACACAGAAAAAGGTGAGTGGAAGAGCGCTACCGACCGAACTCCATTCCACACAGACTATGTGAAACCCTTGTTGAGTGAAAAGCTCTGTGGCGAAATTCGATTGTTGAAACAATTCATGAAAGGCATCGATGTTTATGGAGCCGAAATTAAAGTAGGTGGCTTCAGTGGATATTTATGCGAGCTTCTCATTCTCTTCTACGGCACCTTTCTTCAACTTCTAAAGGCTTCAAGCAATTGGAAGACGCGAACATTCATTGATCTTGAAGGCTACTATAGAGGGCGAGAAGAGGAACTGAAGCTTATTTTTGAAGAACCCCTAGTCATAATTGACCCAATAGATAGCGGAAGAAACGCAGCCTCCGCAGTTAGGAAAAAGCGATTGGACGAATTTGTGGCTGCATCAAGAGCCTTTCTAGAAAAGCCAAAGGAAGAGTTCTTTTATTCCCCAGAAACAAAGCCTCTTAGTTCCGAAAAACTGTTGCAGGCAGTAAAAAATCGTGGTTCAAACATCATATTTTTAAAGTTTAGAAAAGTAGAAACCGTTTCGGACATTCTATGGGGGCAGCTTTACAAGTCGCAAATATCTCTTCGAAACCTTGTCAAACAACATGACTTTAAATTGATTCGTGACACCGTGTGGAGCGATGAAGAAAGTCTAAACATATTTCTTCTGGAAGTGGAACATCGCCATCTGCCATCTTTGAAAAAACATCTGGGACCACCTTTAGATAAGAAGAGTGAATGTAAGAAATTCCTTCGGAAACATATTGGTTCTGAACGCACATTGTCTGGTCCGAGAGTAGAAGGTGGGCGATGGGTGGTAGACATAAAGCGGGGCTATACAGACGTGGTTGAGTTGTTTAAGGATAAACTGAAAGATGGAGGGAGAAATGTGGGTATAGCGAGATTTGTCTCACAAGCCATCGCAAAGAATCTAAAGACTCTGATTGATGAAGAAATCCTCACAACATATTCACGTAATAAAAACTTTGCAAAGTTTCTCACGCGGTACATTGAGGGAAAACCAAAGTGGCTGACGTGAGAAGAGAAAAGAGACAATTTTATCTGAAAACTAGGCGTATCCAATGTGGTATGCTGGCGGCTTTGCTACAAGTCTGCTAGTTAGCCTCCTGGGGCGCCGTGGAATGGAGCTCCTTTCCACAGAATGTCCCACCAGTCCTCTTCTGTGATAGCTTCCTTTCTCACAACTAAATCCATAATTCTTTTCAGAAGCTCGTGGTGTCTTTTCTCGTCGGCAACAATAGAGCCTAATAGAAACTTGACCTTTTTGTCTTTTATTTTTGGCATAGTTCCATCTAAAGCAGCGATGGCTTTTTCTTCATCAATAACGTGTTTTTCGGTTATTTTTTTAAGTTCTCTATATTCTTTGTCTGTCAATGCTGGGGTAACTTGGGAGATGGATATGGCTGCGTTGTAGATTCCTGCGTGTTTTTGGGAGTCGAAAGCTATTGCACGTAAAACTTGCTTCACTATAGGGTTTCTCACGTTTTTAAGGCTGTTTGTAATTGACTCAACGATGTGATGCTCCAATTTTATTTGGTCTTTGAAAAATTCAATCATTTCGTCTTGTGACATTTACTTGTCCTCCTCTTACTATCTGTTTTAAGGAAATATACTGCTATTAAAGATGATGTTTCCAAACGTTCAAAACGCATTTAAAAGTCTTACAGATCTTCGTTCAGTTCTTCATTGCCTGTAACATTATATGGCGGTTTGGAAGCTTTACCGCTGTTTCTAAGATTATGCCATAATGCTCCAAATGTCCATCTATAGAAGTTAGGCTACGGGTGTGTGTTACTTTAAACCCGGTTTCATGAACAGCATTTACAAGCTCTTGACAAGTAAAAGGAGTGTGGGCCTCGCTCATTTCTTCTTCCTCAAGTTCAGAATTCAAAGCCCAGATTTTAGTAACAAAATCATAGAAATCGCGCATACTAATCTTAATTCGACCTTTACTCAAGTCATTATAGGTTATCTTGCGAAGTTTGAACTTCAGTTGGAATTCATGTAGTTTCTCTATCAGTTTCTCAGGAAGTTTTAAAGAAATTTGAGTGTCGCCTGGATTAACATGATCGAAGATGATGAATTCACTATTTTTCTTCAATAAACTGTAAACATTCTGAAATGCTTTGGTTAGGTTCTGCGCTCCTTTTAATTGAAATATTTCGTGAATTACTTGAACAGCAACTATAAGTTCAAAGGAACTGTTTCTCAGAGGTAAGTAAAATACATCTCCTAACACTGTCAAAACATTTCGTTTTCTTTGCAGTTGACTAAGAAGATACTTTGATCTGTCAATACCAACAATCAGCGCTAAAGGAAATCTCTCAGCTAACCGAGTTGACAGAGCACCAATTCCACAACCCACGTCTAGAATTGCCGAGACACTAGAGTTAATATAAGCCATTATGGTTGAAAATCTCTCTTCCCGGTCGGCTCTTGCAAGAAGTTCAGCCATTTCCTTTTCTCTTGCTGTCATGGTTCTAATTCTCCTCATCAACATTGGCGCTTGCTGACTTACAATTAGTTTTACTAACGAAATTTAAATTCTAATAAAGCTATTTGAGAACGTGTCTTCTTTCTGAAATGTCAAATATTTTTTGAATTTCGAAAGAGCATCTGCTTGCTAGAGTATTTGTGAAAGCATAACTAAAATGCCTGCTGCCCAGCAGTAAAAAGCAAACAAGTAGAATTTCTGGTTCATAATCACTTTCTGTAAAGCTTTGAGCGCCAAGTAGCCCACGACCATCGACGCTGAAACGCCAACAATTATTGCGTCCACATCTATACTACCAATCAACAAATTCAAATTATGCAACTCTGCCACGGCGGCGCCCAAAATTGCTGGGATAGACAATAAAAAGGAGAATTTGAAAGCCATTTCTTTGTTCACACTACGTAGTAATCCAGTAGAAATCGTGGCTCCAGTCCTTGAGATGCCGGGAATTATGGCTATACCTTGCGCTATTCCCATAAGAAATGAGTCTAAATAACCTAAAGTTTTATTACCTTTTCTTCTTTCTGAAACAAAAAGCAAGACTCCAGTCGCCAGAAGAGCCGCGCCCACGACAAGCAAATTGTCAAAAAAAGATGCAAAAAGGTCATGAAAAACATATCCAATGACCGCCGTAGGTACACTTCCCACAAAAACAAAGACGCCAAGCTTCCCTTCTTCAGACTCAAAATCTCGTCTAACCAACGCTCCTAAAATTTCTGAAATATCCTTTCGAAAAAAAGCCACAATTACAATAAGAGTGCCAACATGGAGAAGAACATAAAAAATCACAGGAGGCTGCCAGTCAAAAAACTCCTTCGCTATGGCTAAATGCCCAGAACTTGATACGGGCAACCATTCGGTCAAGCCTTGAATAATCCCAAAAATAACCGTTTCAACAACCGAAACCATAAATCTTCCAGTAGCCCAATTCGTATATTAAATTTCCTAAAATCCCGCTCACACATTTGTCCTAGCTAAAAGTTTAAAAGCCGCCTCCTTGGAGCCAACTAAAATCCAGACAAAAAGAAGACGCCCCATTTCCTACTTCTTTTCATCTTTCGACAAAGGCAAAGCAGCTAACATCACCGCTCCACTATCCACAGCAGGTTTCAACAAATTCTCGCCACAGTATGGGCACAATCTAAACTCCGCCAAAACTTCTCGTCCACAAGCAGGACATAGCTTATATTTTTTGATTTCTTTCTCCAACCCTTTCATCATTTTCTTCAGACCCTCTACGTCGCCTCTCAAGCCTTCTAGACTCTTCTTCAAGGGTTCAAGGTTCAAAATTTCTCTACGCACATTGAAAACGACATCCCGTAGCCCGGATAACAGTTTGCTGTTATTCTCCAAAGTTTCACTCATCATCTCCAAAATACTTGTCTTTGCCTCTAACAACTCAACATCGGATTGGTTTTCCTTTTTTCCGTCTTCTAACACTTTTCCCAAAAAAGTTTCAATGGGATTTTTCATTGCTACTATTGTTGTTCCACCCCAAAGCAAAAAAACTGTGATCAACGAGCAAAGTAGATAAAGAATTGGATCAATAGCTCCTAACCTATCGGCAAACGGGTAAATCGATAAAAGCCACGATTTATTCTCGACACCTGTCAGCCACAGAAAACCATCCAGAGAATGTAAACCAGCCAAAAAAGTCAAAGAACCTAAAATCCACACAGCAACACCCTTTCTTACCATACTAGATAACTCCTCTAGACAACAACTCTAGAAAAACAGACACTCTTCACTAATTAAGCCACTATTCTCATAGAAAACATGTATCGATTTTGGATATATGTAAACCTAGAAGTCACACTAGTTTTAAATATAGCTGCTTTTTTCTTGTGAGTAGGGAATTGAATGGAGTTCAAAGCTCTACATTATTCTAAAATCAAGGCAGATGAAGTAATACAAGATGATGCTAAAGGTGTCAAGATTCGCTGGTTAATAACCAAAAGCGATGGCGCAGAAAATTTCGCTATGCGTTACTTCCAAATGGCGCCAGGAGGCTATTCTCCCTATCACTCTCATAGGTGGGAACATGAAGTTTTCATATTAAATGGTGCTTGTCTAGTTGTCTGCGGGACTGAACAAAAGAAAGTTGGTCCTGGCTATGTCGTATTCATTCCACCTAACACAATGCACCAATTTAGAAATGTGGGAAACAAAGTTTTGAGGTTTCTATGTCTTGTTCCCCATCACGAATGAACACTTTGGGAGTTTTACAATTTGAAGCCCTTCTTCATAGCTTAGTTGCCAGCCAAACAAACTCTGATACTTGAAATTTGTTTTCCAGTCTGCCGAGAGGATGAGTTCTTTCTTTTGGAAATCCGCTTTCTATAAGATCGTTTAAGTGGGGGTACGCCTATCTTGACACGTGCAACTTCCTTGACTTCTATTGTCTGCAATGCAATGAGCTTCCTTTTCTCTAATCGAGTTGCTTTCTGAGCAATTATTAAACATTAATAAGCGACTGAATCTGGCATAAATGAAGTTTGAATATGAATTTTTGAGTCGTAAAGGTTAATGGTTTATAGCGTTGACCATTTTTGGCAGAGGTGGAAATGTTTGAACAGTGTTTTATTTAGTGCCTGTAAAGAATTAATTGATGACGCCAAAGCAGGCTGTGCTGACTTGGTTTTCAAAGAAGTTTGTTTAGAGATTTTAGCACGTGCAAAGCATGTTTTAGATGAGGGAGAATTCAAAGTTTTAGTGAAATATGCTTCCGAACGTATGCAGGAGAAAGCAGTTATTTCGGTTGATGCTGTGAGATAGCGTTGACCTTTGTTATAGGGACGAGTTTAGGTAGTTTCTTTGTGCAAAGTGGTTAGCGCATAAAAGGGCGAGTGGCTTTGCCACTATTCAGTTTTTGCAAGAATCATGAAAACTCCGAGAACTATTAATGCCAAGCCTCCTGTTGCAAAAAAGATAGGATACGTCAAATCGGAACTTGTTACGGTGACATAGACCACTATTGCGCCTATGAGAATAATCAACAAAGCAAAAAATTTCTCTGCAATTGTGAACCCTGTTGAATCTTCGTTACTCAATCACAACACCTTTGCAATTAAGGTTTACATATGGTTATCTAAGTGTTATTTTAATCTTCTCAAGAACTCTTGTCTAACCGTTTTCTTCCAATTTAGCTGGCAAGTATTCATCTACAATATAGGTGAGCCCATAGCGGCTGAAGGCTTCTTGTTCTGCTTTTTTCCGGATTTTCATAAAAGTCTTTATTTCCTGTTGCCATAAGTTGTCTTTATATCGGGGGTCTCTTTGCAACTCGTGAAGTCGTTTTATGTCAA
>Ga0209635_10001721_pt1 | contig 16427 bp, 15 predicted proteins | sample DeeMarSWOR230_32_FD_187463 | JGI IMG/M metagenome (GOLD analysis project Ga0209635, IMG submission 187463) | Marine sediment microbial communities from White Oak River estuary, North Carolina - WOR-2-30_32 (SPAdes) (version 2) | ecosystem: Environmental > Aquatic > Marine > Intertidal zone >... | reverse complement strand
ATGATCCCCATGGATTCTGGGGTAACAATGATCAGCATTTCGACCCCTGGGAAACCCATGAAGAAATCCAGGTTCGATTTGATGTCATACCCTATAGTGCTGACACAGAATGTGTTTCCTGTTTGCATGGTAACGATATTTCCTTTCACCCTATACCTGGACACAGATTTTCAGACTGGTACGCCATCCCCGGATTAATTTACAGAGCAGACAACATTTTCCCCCCTCCCATGATTCGGGTAGAACCGCAGTATGCCCAGTCCACAGAAGGCCATTTCCCTGTGGATCTGGAGCCCTATACCGCATTATTCGTCCCTGAACTGTGGATGGTAGTGCATGACAGACTGCCCCAATTCACATTACTCAACACAGTGTACACTGTGGTAGATGCGGGACCTGTTTTGGACATCAATCTGCACACTGGTGAGAAAGGTTCTCTGCATGGAATGCCATATCTAATAACAGGCACTCCTCACTTTGACGCACCAGTTTACCTGTATAAGAATAAGCCAATGGACTTTCACGTGGACTCTGCTCGCTACACTGTAGAACTAAAAGAAGTAGATATTGATCACAATAAAGCTTTAATAGATATTTATATAGAGGGAGAGCTCCTGGACAGCTTCTGGATGGCATTAAGCCCCTTAGATTTTGTTGTTACTCTTACATCCCCGAGAAAAAGGAAAGAGGGATTTCCGCAGGGTTCACACAGCGAATCCTTTCCCTTCATCGACTATGACACCTGCAGTGACCTGAATAACAATGGAGAATTGGATCCTGGCGAAATAACGAATGTCATCACCTATGATTACAATACTGATGGTATACCTGACTACCACAAGTGGGTGATCGGCACAGCAGAAGCCAGTATATGGGCAGACTACACCTGGTTTTACTACACAGATGAGAATTATATCCCATGGCTTTTGTTCAATACTGTTGATTTTGCTATCCAAGGGTTTAAGGTGTTTATTGGTGCTCAGGGTGTTGTGGGATTGGAGATCAAGGTCTACTGGCTAGAGAACGACAAATGGTGGTATACTCACCTGTGTGCTGATCCATGGGCTATTAAACCTAATTACCAGATAGTTTTAGATGCCTATCAATCGGGCTGGGATCACATTGATGACACCAACAGTTATGTATACCAGCCGCCTGGTACTGGTGTATGGCCTCCTCTGGGATTGAAGACCTGGGCTGAAGCGGGTAATTGCATGTTCTGTGGAAATGGATTCTTAGATGCAAATGATGGGCACACAGGGTACGAGTACAATTGTACTGCTGCCTTATTCCCTGAAAGATGGGTTCCCGAGCAGTGCGATCTGGATAGAGATGAGAACACAACCTGTGACTGCAGAACCAGCGATTGGTTACTCATTGAATCCTGTACCGATTCCTGTGACATAGAGGACCCTGTTATCTGGCATGGTCCTGGCATACCTGTAGTAGAATTGAACGTGTTCTTATGTGAGAGCATGTGTGCTCCTGGTTATGTGGAAAAATGGCCAGTACATGGACCTCATGTAGAGGACCCACCATACTTTGCGATTGAGGTTTTCAATGTGTGTTTTTGTGGTGAAAATGGAATTGACTACACAACAATTATGATTGACATGAAAGAGAATAACATAGTGGTGCTGGAGAAAGAGTTTGACTTTGCAGAATGGAAGACCATCTGTGGACAAAACCTCATCCTGATAGGGGGGCCTGTGGCCAATACCATTGTCAGACAGTTGGTTGATGAAGGTATATCTACTGTGGAATGGACAACCTCTCCTGGTGAGTGGGAGTACATTGAAGAATACACCTGTGGTATTCTGGTTGTGGCAGGTGCAGACAGAGATGCTACAAGGATTGCTGTTCTGGAGATTATTGATTATCTATAGATGAAAGAGCAATGAGGGAGCCTCCTTTCCTACTTCATCCGCATACTGAATAGTTATGAATGTTATCTGTCTATCTGTCTATCAATTTCTAATGCATTTTTGTGATATTAATTTCTAATGCATCTTGTGATCCCCTCTATCATGGAAAATAATACCAGGACTTCCGACAAAGTTGGACTTAAATTCACCATTTATGCTAATTCCCCTCTCAAAGCACAATTCTGCAGTTTCCCAGTTGCCAGAGAAGGATTCCCTACGTCCAAAATCAAGCAAGACCTGTTCATTTTCAATCTTAGAAAGAACCTTTGGGAGCATGTTCGAGACCCATTAAACTTGTCCAATGTTCGTTAAAAAGAAAATGTATGTAGACAGAAGAATATAGATATTCACCATATCTGCTTAATTTCCTTTAGATTTTTATTTATGCATCTTGTGATCTTAATTCATGGAAAAAATTTATAAATAACCGCTCATAAGTATTTATATGAATAGTGATAGTGAACTTCCCATTGGGAGCATAATTATGTCTATAGTCGGCTTTGTGGCAGGTATCATAACAATTATTTCATACTTTTTTTCTGATGCAGATTCGTTACTTGAAGGCTTGGGAGAGCTGTTACCACCCTTGGCTGAGTTCTTTGGAAGGTTAGAAGACGCTGTGGTTCAATTTGCTGAATCTTGGCCTCTTGGTCCTTGGCTTAGCGCCTTTGTAATTTTTCTTGTGATCATCTTATTGAGATATCTTACTGAAATAGTCTTTGATCTTATCACCGTCGATGTTACTGTTTCAGGTGTCCTGGTTCAGATGCTGATTTTTTTGCCTTTAGCACTTCTATGGATATGGATATTCTCAGGAGTGATAACCAGTCTTGGCCTGCTAATTTTCATTATCGGGTACATTGTGAGCATAATCTTGTCAATCTTTATCGTATCTGAATTCGGTTTGTGGTAACTGAAATAGAAGCGATAATGTTGAACCTTTTCTTATCAACTGGGAAACATATGAATCCACAATTTAAGCATTTTTGAGACTGTACTGAAAAAACCAATCACTGAGGAATTGAGAAAATCAATCGGTCGTGGAGATGAGATCTGCAAGTTTGTGATTTACCCTCATACAGAAAACTGAATGAAAATTGATGGCTAATATTTCCTGCCAATTGTAGCGATAGGGACTGAGTGAAGAATAATTTAGGAAAAGTATCAAATATCTTTGAGATTGCCATAAAATCACCAATTTTTTTGCGGATTCCCAAATCTTGTCCATTTTCAATGTGGAAAATAATATATTGCTGATAGCATTGCTAGAAACAGGAGGTGTAGAAAATGTTTCCATCTACATGGTGCATGCCAATATGTGCAGGACTTACTGGCAATAATTGCATGCCATTAAGTATTTCAATATGTTGGACTAAACCGCGAGCTGATGGCTAAAACCAGTTTCCTGGTCGTTTAGTAGATCTCCATTTCTTTCTATTTTTTGCATGCTTTTTAAAAGATCCTAAAAAACATCCTAATTTCTATTGGATTAGATTAGAAAATCCGATTTCTGCATTAAATTTCTCTCTGCTAATATTACCGATCAGTTAGAAACACTTGTGAGAGACGTTAATGATGATGGTCTCTTACGTGGCTGTCGAAATAATGCTCTGTCTTCTGGAGCCGCTGGAATGATCCGAGAGTTACTCTTTTACCATATCCGCTGCTACCATATACGTTACCTTATCCGTTACCATATACGTTACGGCATACTGCAGCTACAAACTTGATAGCGAATGATTGTGATGTAGTGGTAGTTCAGAAACATCTAGGGCATGACAGTAATGGGAGTTAATTACCTGTGTAGACTATCTCAACCTGTGCATCTTCGAGGTTTCTGTTATACACCTCTTTGTCTGGGTTGTGGAGTCTAATAGTTGTGAATAGGTCCCTGCTTTTTTTTCTTGTAAGAGCAGGATGAGTCATAATTTCTGAATTAATCCAAATTTTTTTTATATTTTGAATATTCTACTATGTTCTTAACTCCATTATCTAAAATGTTAGGTTTCCAAGGAGAATCTGGATTCAACAACTGACATTTGTACGAAATAAGACAATCCTAAATTTTAAGAAGAATGTGAACAAGAATAGTATAGAAAGAATTAGAGGAGGTAAATAAAGTGACGAAAAACAAAAAAAGCCTGAGAGCATCAAAAGAAGTATTGATGCCTTAAGGAGAGAAGATCAAGTCTAAAGCTTTAACCCATATAGCAGTTGCAATAATTGCAGGGTTATTTGGCTTATTTGAGTTAGCAACCGAGAAAGTACAAATGCAAAAAAATAGGAGGTGATAGGATGGGAGATCGATTTGATTACTGGATTTCTGGTGTTAATGTACAGGTACAAAATCCATCGGCTGTACATCAAATGATGCGTTATACGTGGGGGACGGATATTTCTCAGGATTACAACAAAAAAGAGAATAAAAGATCTGAAAATTGGTTTCATTTTGCAATTCCTACTCCAACTATGCTAGATGGCGACAAAGTTGATTACAAACATGCCTATATTCAAGGATTTATCAATGATCACGCTTATATCAAAAGAGTAGTAATATCGCACGGAGGAGCTAATAAATATAAACGTATTTTTGAAGGAAATTACAACATTACGGGGAAGGATTTCAAGCAGGATTTTGATCTGCCTGATGAACGATGTACACGTTCAATAACGATAAGTGTGAGAGTTGAATTTGAGGATGGTGGCAGAGTTGTATTCGGTGGAGCTGGAGTACATTTCATGGAGCATTACTAAGACTTGCCATCTAGGTCCAGTTTCCTGGGCCATTTAGTAAGTCTCCATCTCTTTTTATTTTTTTTTGTATTTCTTTTAAAACTATACTCCACCTGAAGCTTTATTTTTCCTCTGCTCTTGCATAATACTTAAATATATGAACATAATACTGAAAATGGGGTTGATAGTATGTTAGAAGGAAATACTGACGAAATCAGAATGGAAATCCAATCATGTTTTGTGAAAACGCATGAGTATTGGGAAAAAAGACGTGGTGGCAAGAACTGGATCGCCCACGTAACTGGATTAGACAAAAAGTATGGCTACAAGAGAGAATTTCTTGAAACAGTGAAAGTAGGAAAAAAGAAAGTCTTTCAGTTAGAGGACTTCCACGTTGATGAAATCTATGAAGTTGCTTCCATGTACACTGCAGGAGTAAGCAAGTGTGTACATGTGAGGGACACCTATGAATGCGTTGAAATAACAGAGGACCAGGTCATACTGAGTTGTTGTACCCAGGATGAAGTCATTGAAAGATTCGGTCAAGACAATGGAGATCTGGTGGCAGAAAATTTGGTGGAGCAACTCCTGAAGGTTGTTACCAAGGATGAAGCATTAAAGCTGACCCAACAACATGGATAGGTTCGCGAGAAAGATGCAAAGAGACTTAATCAACCTCTAGAAATTACCTTTGGATGATGGCATAACCTCGATCCAAGGGTTATTCTGGAGGCAGCCTTACAGCCTTTTCCACAAGCTCATCAAATCCAGGTACCTTCTTCATATTTGCCAACATGTTTCGAACTCTTGTCATTTGGTCTCTCAGCTCTTCAAGTTCCTCTTGGGCTTCCTGATCTGCATGGAACTGTTTCAGTGCAAATCTCCTCAAATTAATTATGTGATTGGAAAGTATTTTCTCAATAATTCCATAGTATAGGGGAAGAAGTAAACAAAGATTTTTTCTCTTTTTCTAAAAGACATTACATATGTAAAGAGTAAAATATATAAATGGGAAGAATACAGAGGATGGAGAGATTCACCAAAATCTAGAAGTGAGGTGTTAGAATGGCAGAGCAGGATGTACCATGGGGCCCCTATAACGGTGAGGAGTTTCACATATTTGGACTGTCAGAATACAGTAAGAATATTACGGTTTCCTCGGATCGGGGTTCCACAATGGATGTGTTGGTCACTGCTAAAGACCTGAATGAGAAAGAGGAACGTCAAACACTAGGTCGAGGTGGAAATATAGAGTTCCATGCTGGAATATCAAGATGGAAAGAATTCTCCATTAAAGGGATCGGCGCTCAAAACCAACGTGCATTCGGAGAATATAGTTACTGGTAAGAATCCTTTTTTTTCCTTTTTTTCCATATTCCTCTGTTTTTCAAAGTATGTAGATCATGAGTTGATCTGTATGCAAGCATTTGTGGGCAGAAATCTTTTTCAATTCGTTCATCTTCTAAAGACTATGAATAAAAATATAGACTCAAAAATTGAGGAACAATAGAATGTTATCGATCACACTATCTCAAAGGTGATATGTGGCAGGATGATGATGAGGTAAGTTCTGGTGTTGCAGCTGATTTTTTTGTTGACTTTTTTCCCGAAAACAGTCTAGTTTTGGAACAGGGTTGTGGAACAGGGCATGGAGTTATATTACGTAATGCATTGGCGGGCTGTGTAGTAGAAGGGTTTGATATTTCTGGTGAAGCAATAAAGATATGCACAGAGAAGTTTATAGAAAAGAATATAGAACCTTCTCGGTTCAGACTGTGGGTTCAAGATATGAGGGTCTTTGATTACCCGAAAGAGCACTATGATGGAATTGTGGATTTTTATACACTCCAACACTTTCCAATACCGCTGCAAAAGGATATTATCAGAAAAATTTACAATTCTTTAAAACATAGAGGGTTATTCCTCCTTGGACTGGAGTCTAAAGCCCAATTTTCTGAAAGTGATCCCCAAATCACGTTTGCAGAGGACGGCTGTGTTACCATATATCATTCCGAATCTCACGTACGACATTTCTATCCGTGGGACATACACTCACTGGAATCGTACTTAGAATCTGTGGGATTTCGGATTGTCTTGACGTATCGCAAGACACAAGGCGGTTCTACCGAAATTGTCTGTTTTAAACCTCAGAAGTGAAAAGCTTTCATAAAAAGCTTTCCCGGAAAAAGTTGAGATATCCTTTCGGAATACTACTCAGTAACCCTGCACTACAGTGCTCTGTGTCGATCATGAACCCTCAATCAATCCTACAAGACATCTCAAGTAGTGCAGAGCTTGTTTCCCTTTTTCTGTAATGGAGTACCATTCTACTCTTTTTGGTTCTCTTTCCAGATGGTGCGTACTAATCCAAAGGATAATAAGTCACGTAACCTTATGTTCAATGTATGAGGACCTAGGTAGTGCTGAAAGTAATTCGGAACTCAGATCCTCCAGTCCTCTCCAGACTGATGGTACCCTCCAACTGATCCTTTGCTAGAATGGTCACCAGACGCAGTCCTAGAGAAGTTGCACTGCTCAAAGTTATGCCCTCTGGTACACCTATGCCATCATCTGCAACTATCAGCTCAATTTCGTTCTCACCAAGTCGATGGAGGCTGATACTGATTCTCCCTTTTTTCTCTCCAATAAATGCATGTTTTAAACTGTTGGAGACCAGCTCGTTAATGATTAACCCACAGGGGATAGCAGCATCAATTCCCAAAGAGACATTCTCCACATCTACAGCCAGATCAATCTTTTCTGCAGTTTTATATGACTGAAACAGACTTCTCATCAGACTCCTAATATATTCGTAGATATCAATACGTGCCAAATCCTTGGATTGATACAGCTTCTCGTGGACTAGGGCCATGGACCTTATACGGTTCTGACTCTCCTTGAAAGCCTTAATCAATTGAGTGTCCTCAGTATATCGAGCCTGCAATCTGAGCAAGCTGGAAACAACCTGCATGTTATTCTTGACCCTATGGTGTATCTCCCGCAGCAAAACTTCCTTTTCTCTCAATGAGGCTCTAATCTGCTCTTCTGCCCACTTGCGCTGCGTGATATCCTCTGATATTCCATCAAAGTAAACAATATTTCCATTTTTGCCATGAACTGCTGTAGCAGTGTCAGCTCTGTACACACCAACATTCAAGTTTTCAATTAATGTCCTGTACTTCTCCTCCGACTGCTGGAGCATCTCTTCGGTCTTTTTACGTTCAGTAATGTCTCGTATCATGACCTGAAATCCTCTGATCTTGCCCCCTTTCCTCACGATACCAGCATGGCCCTCAGCCAGCCGAGCAATTCCATCTTTGTCAATCCAGATAACCTCCAGTGGGTCAGGGACTTTCCCTCTCAAAATAGAACTGAACAACTTGAGGTATTGGGGCATGTCTCTCATACGCAAAGTGGGAAGTTTTGCAAAATGCTTACCCACAATATCCTCTCTAGAAAATTTCGTCAACTTCAAAAAGGCAGTGTTACAAGCAGTAATCACTCCTTTCAGATCTACAGTGATAATCGCATCAGGAGCTAACTCCACAATAGTCCTGTATTTTTCTTCAGATTCTTTGAGTTGTTCTTCCGCCTTCTTTCGCTCGGTAATATCTCTCGTCATTACCAGCAGGCCCACGGTCTTCTTTCCTTCTTTCATCTGCTGAACACGGACTTTAACTATGTGGGGAGTTCCATCTTTGCGAAACCAGGTAACCTCAGGCAATTCAGGCGAGTTCCCTCTTATAAGGGAATGAAGCATCCTTATGTATGAAGGAATGTCCTTTGCCCGCAAGAATTTTAGTTGTGAAATGTGCTTGCCCACGATTTCATCTTTGGAATAGCCAGTTAAGGCGGCTGTCGCCGTGTTACAGGAGGTAATTTCACCCTTCAGGTTTACAGTGACAATACCATCAGGAGCCAGTTCGATTAGATTTCTGAGTCTTTCTTCGCTTCCCCGCAGCTGTTCCTCGATTTTCTTGCGTTCAGTAATATCCCGGACAATCACGAAGTCAGCAGGAGCTCCCTCATACGTGGCAACATGTGCATTGATCTCCACGTGTACATGACTGCTGTCTTTGCGCAGGATTATAGTCTCGTACAAGGGGGTGACAGGTTCACCTGCCATTCGTCTCTTGTAGTGGTCAGTCACCGTCGTAAGCTCATCTGGGTGGATGTACTCAGAAAAGGGGGTGTCTACCAACTCTTCCGCAGGGTATCCACTCATTTCTGCCATCTGTGGATTGACGTATTTAAACAGGCCGTCCTGAATTATGGCAACCCCATCACTGGCCTGTTCAATGACATTTTGATACTTTTCCCTGCTTTCCTGCAAGATTTTTTCCACGTTTTTGCGTTCTGAGATCTCTTTTCTAACCTTTACCTTCAATTCCTCATACTTTCTGGCAGTTTCCAAATTGATAAGAGTGTGCGAGCAGAGGGCTTCAATAATGTCCAGCTCTTCAGTGGGAGGGTTTGTATTCCAGGAGAGTTGTAAGACTCTGAATGGGGTCTTGTCAAGAGTGAAGGGAAAGGCAGCCTGGACATCTCTTACTACTGTGTTCTTGAGGGATTTTTTCTGGATTTCTGCAGCTAGTGTGTTGAAGGGCTTTTCTCCTTTAAAGCTCATTAACTGGATCTCAGGATGCAACAAAAAGAACCCAAAAGAATGAGCAGTAGTCAGTCGTTCTATGTTTTTAAAGAGGAGTTCTACAGCGTTTTTGAAGCTGTCGCTTTCTACAAAGCCATTGACGAGAACACTGTGAGAATGTGATTTGGAGCCTCTTTTGTTCATTGTATCACTCTTACTGATGCACCGAGGTATAAAATTATTGAATAACTGCTTAAATAATTTTCTGTAAGCACGTCTTGTCTGACTTAAGGTGCTTGCTCTTTCATATTCTTAAATTGTCTATTTCTATGGGTATTTTGATTTATGTTTTGATTCGAAGACCGGTCCGAAAAAAAAAGAAATCTTCGGAATCTGGTGACTGCTACCCGGGAGTACCTTTGTGTGAGCAAGACTTATTATGGCGGGGTGCACACTACATTCATGAGGATTGCTGTCACAGGGACCCCAGGTGTGGGAAAGACCTTAGTAGCAGAGGAACTATGTAGTGTATTGGAATTAACCCACATCAATGTATCGGAAGTTGCTCATGAGTTGGGGGCTGTGATAGAGGAAGATGAGGGAAGCTCTGTGGTGGATGTGGACATTTTGAAAGAGAAAATAGGTGAAACAGATGATATTGTCATTGATTCACACTTTGCAGAAGTATTTGATGCAGATTTTGTGTTTGTTCTAAGATGCGAACCTAAAATCTTGGTTGAACGGCTAGAACAAAGGGGTTACTCAGAGAAAAAAGTGAAGGAGAACGTCATGGCAGAAATTTTGGATTACTGCTTGGTGAATGCATTGGAGCATCATCCTGCAGAAGAAGTTTTCGAAATTACGGGGGATGCAGTCAAAGCGATTGCATCGATTGTGGAAAATCCTTCAATAGAGAAGAGTCTCGCCTGTGGGAGCAAGACACATTTTTTAACTGAAGAGAATTTAAAACTGGTAGAATGATTATCAGAAAGTTTGACCCGTGGAAGTCCAGACTGTGTACGTGTCCTGAAAAGTACTCTGTGAATCCGTATACAGGGTGTGATCATTGTTGTGTGTATTGCTATATTACGGGGTATATCAAGGATGCATTTATCTGTAGACCAAAAGAAAATTTGATCAGAAGGTTGAAGAATGAACTGAAAAAGATTGATAAGAGAATGGTTGTATCCATGGCTAACAGCTCTGATCCGTATCCGCGGCTAGAGAGGAAATTGGGGTTGACGAGAAAGGTTTTGGAGTTATTTGTGAGAGAGAATGTAAGATTTCAGATCGTGACGAAATCTGATATAGTGGTGAGGGATATTGATTTGCTGAGAAGGTCGAGGTGCTGTGTGGCAGTGACTGTAACGACGATGGATGAATCTGTGGCTAAGAAATTGGAGCCGGGGGCTCCTCCACCTGGAGAAAGGGTTGAGGCTTTAAAAGAATTGAAGGATGCGGATATTCCAGTATCGGTGAGGATTGATCCAGTAATTCCGGGGTTGACTGATCCTTTGGACGTGTTGGATGAAGTGACGTTCGTAGATCATGTGACAGCTTCCACGCTGAAGTTGCGGCCTGATGCAGTGAAGCGAATGGAAAAGGTTTTTCCTGAGGTCACAGAAAGGTTAAGATTACTGTGTACGGAAAGGGTTGGGAATGCATTATATTTACCAACGGAGATGAGAGAAGAATTGTTGGGAGAATTGAAGGAGAAATGTGAGGTTTATGGGATTTCTTTTGGGACATGCAGAGAGGGAATGAACAGTGAGAAAAGTTGTGATGGGAGCCATTTGACTAAATAGATGGAGGGAGACTGTATGGCAAAGGTTGGGCAAAGGTTGGGCAAAGGTCATGAGATTCCTTTTTCTCAGAACCTCTGGATCAATATTTACTGTCCCTGTCAATAATATTCTCGAGTAATTCCAGAAATTCCAAGTATTCTTCATGGCCGAGCCTGAACCCTTTTCTAATCATTAAGTTTACTTTGTCTTTCGCTTCTTCTTTTTCCAAGATCCCTTTATTCACCATTAAAAAAATGAGGAATAGAGTGCCATGAATCTCTATGCCAAAAATATTCCCTACTTCTCTAGCTATACTCTCATCGAGGATGGCTGTGCCCCCTTTGTTCTTTGCCAAAACGAGCACTTCCAGTTCACCTTTGTGGAGCTCTGCTTGAAGACTTTTCAATGTCTCTTTGAAACTATCTTCTACTGTTTCAACTCTAATAGTCCCATTCTTTACCAAGATCTCTGCAATTATTGCGTCAGCATCTCCTCTGATTTTTCCTCGGGTTACAACTTGGTGATAAACCTGTGCAGGTATGATTTTCTCTCCCTCCAAACACTCAAAAATCCAGTTTAAACCCACCTTATTCAGATATATCAGCGGAGAAGAATTGAAAATCCATATCATTTCACTGCCGCCTCAAAGTCTTCTCTGATATCTTCAACAGTTATGTGTAATGAGAGACCTTCTTCTCTTACTAAATCCATCATTTCTCTGATTGATATTTCTGCTATTTCTGCTGCTTTTGCTAAAGACACTTTCTTATCCCTGAATAATGCTACAGCATGAGTTTTCAATTCTTCGTCTATGCCTGTAGTCAGAATTTTCCTTATCAGGTTAGATCTTTCTGTTTTTTCAAGATCCATCAGTTTTTCAAGTTTTCTTTCTATCTCCTCTGTGGGCCTGATAGATATGGGGTTTTGCATGTTTACATGTTGGGCTTTTGTGTACTTAAAGGTTGCGTGAAAATTAGGAAATACATTGGAAGGAGGGCCTGTGTCATAATCCTCAAAGAGTAATCATGAATTTATCCCAATGTCTGTGGTCTTGCGTTACATTAAAATAGGGGCATTACCATGGAAGAGTGATACAATGTCCACTACAATGAGTGTGCGATTGGATGAGAAAACAATCAAACAACTAGAAGACATGGCAGTAACTATAAACCGCCCAAAATCTCATTTGATCAGAGAAGCCATTGAACAGTATGTAGCTGAACATGTAGATTATAGGATCGCTTTGGACAGATTAACCAACGTTCATGACGAAACCATCTCATCTGAAGAAATGGGGAGGTTACTTGCTGATGAAGATTGAACAAGAAATCTGTTTTCAAAGATCTGAAAAGAATTGGCGTACCGGTAGCAAGGAGAATCATATTCCTCTCAAAGGGGAGTTCAAGGGGCTTTTTAGATTGAGAATTGGAGAATACAGAGTAATTTACGCAAAAACAGACAAGGAGTCTTAATTTTGCGAATAGGACATCGAAGTAGGGTTTTCAAATGAGAAAGCAACCAGTCAGCTTGGTAAACATCCTTTTAGTAGGGGTATCACGATATCCTTTCTTCCGTTTGGAGAATAGCTTTCATAAGGTTATATGCTTCTCTTCTTGTGGGTTCATTTTCTGATTTAAAGAGATTAGGTGTTCTTTTGAAGATTCTTCTCTTGCATGTCTTGAAAGGTATTCCACAGCTTGTTTGCGAACACCCGAATCTTCATCTTCGAGCAGTGCAAAGATTTCTTCCTAGACTTTAGGATCTTTTACACCAATAGTGATGAAGTAGGTCACAGCTTGCTCGCGAACATACAAATGTTTGTTTCTGAGCAATCTGTTTTCCTCACTATCATAGCCTGCATCGGAGAAGATGGGTGCTGGACCATAAATCCTTCGTATGAGGTACTTGAATAGAGGGGAGTCGTGGGCTGTACCATGGGTGACTGTACCAGTAACGATCGTAGTCACCCCATACCGGGGGTAATACTTGACTGCAGCATGGAACTTGACTGTTTGCTTCACTCTTCTCGTAACGATCACAGGCAAATCCTGTAGAATCGGTAATGTATAACCTTCAAGATGGTGTCCATGTACAAATGCAGGTTATATACTAATTCATCGAGGTATCCCAAAAGGTGATACCTCCCAGGGTGGTTCAAATCGTTCTACCAACCAATAGATAGCTTTAAATACTTCAAACATGTCATATTTATGCGACTGGTGATACAGTTTTCAGTATCCAGGTCGCTTTGGAGACCAGTTTCGAATTAGGGTTGTTTTGTTCATGAAAAAACAGAAACTGGTCTCCCTTTGAATTTAACATGATATGGGGCTTTAACCCATTATGACTAGCACTAGTGAGAATTATTAGACAACCCCATCTTTAGGGAAAACTTTATATATTATATGATCTACAGTATTAGCAAGTGATGTATGCTGAAAAGGTAAGGTCTTCCATGGCCTGTGAAGGCCTTTCCTCAAGAAAGATATGGGCCAAATGAGAAATAAAGGAGGTAAATAGAATGGCAAATGAAAGTAAGAAAAGGGATTGGACTCCAGCTGAGATCAAGGAGCAGGCCCGGAATATCCAAAAGATGATCGAGGAGCAGAAACGCAAGGTGAAGTACGAGCACTTCACGTCGGTCACACCGGAGGAAATCAAGGAGAAGCTCAAGCGTGCTGTGTTCCCGATAGTCTTTTACCAAGGATGGAACTCAACGACGCCAGGAGGGACGGTTAACTACCATCTCGGCCTCTACAACCCATATTCGACGAAGTTCATCTGGTTGTTTGCGCATGTTTGGGTCGGCTCTGGCAACATCGATCCGATTGTCGGCACGTTTCTGCTGAACGTCGATACTCGTTTTCCCCGTCTGACGCAGCCGAAGTTCACCGGTCTGACACTGAACCCCAATTCTTCGGCGTTTCTCAATTTCTCCCTGAAGGTACCATCCACAGTCGAGAAAACGAACTACCTTGGAAACAGTTGCCTGATGCAATTCAACTGGCACGATGTCGGGACCTATATTGATCGCAGCGTCTTCGTATTCGCCGTCTCTTAAGGGTGGATAGGGAATCTCACGATATGTTTGCTTTTTTCTTTTTTTTCTGATTCAAAGGAGAGCTTTAAAGCTCCATTGAATCTTTTCTTTTCACCTCTGACCAGAAGCCCTCCTTCCAGAAGTAATCTATGTTTTGTATTATAGTCTCAACAGCTTCTCTGTGACCTCCTGCTTCTTTTAGATGCTGATAAATGAGTAACAGATTCTCAGCAGATATGTCCTCTTCTGCATAAGGTCACCAAGAAAAGGACCACTGTGGAGATGCTAAGACGACTGCACTCACCACATGGTGTTCCAGTTTCTCAGCTGCAAGCTTTTCAAGAATTTTTTGTTGTCTCTGGGTAAAGGCCACCCACAAAGCAGGTGACAGTCCCCCATACGTCGGGATACACAAGAGTAGATCTCAGCCTTCCAGATCTTTTTCCAGATAGTTTTTACATCGTCCTTGATAGGACATTCTGCATTGACACCTTTTTCTGGATCATGTTGAGCCCAGATTCGGGATATTCAACTGTACGATTTTTGTTGGACTGCTTTTTCTAATACCTATTTACTCCAAATTCCTAATCCCTGAAGCCAAGCATAGAGAAATCTTACCTAGGAAGGAGGACATTTTTCCTGAGTAATCTATAAAGTATGCTTACAAAGCGAGCATGGTCAGATAGGAGGAATTTTCATGTATGTTAAGAAGGAATAATCTACATGGGAAAAACCAAGATGTTAGTTGCTGTGGTTTTGGCAGCACGCTGCAGAAACGCTGCTCGTTTTGCGATTCTTTCGTCTGGTGCAATGATCTCCATAGTTTCACACATTTCTTCAATATCAGTGACTTTTTTCAGTCGTTGAGCTCCTATGAAAAGTTCATACAATGTAATGGACGAAATAGCCTTTGATTCTTCATCGATTTGACGAGCTTTCATGAGTGCGGCTTCTCTTTCACTCAGTAACTCAATCAAGAAGCTTGTATCCAGTAATATCATGATACCCTATCCTTCGTGGAATCCCTTAATGTTTCTAATTCTTTTGTGAGTTCATCAATTTTCTCTGACTTCTGATTTTCCCTCCATCACTACAAATCTGCAGTAATATCAAAATCGATTTCAATGCCTAAGAGATGCTGCCATAACCTAAAAATATAGAAAGAACAAGAAAATGTTTGTAACGATTACTCTAATGCCATAGCTTTATTGATTTCTCCTGCGAAATGATGTCTCTTACAGGAGGGACACAGATCTTCAATGTTTGCTCTGTCTTTGTCTAAGAGGCCAACATCCTCAATTTTCTTTCTAATTTCCTCCATGTGCTTTCTGGTGGTGATAACATTTCCACAGCCCTCACAGAAGACTAAGTCGAGTTCTATCTCGTGGTACGATGCTTCCTTGTCTAGTGTGGCCATTTCGAACTTTTCTGTGAGCTGGATACCCTCCCAGGGACAGGCATCCTCACAGCTGCCGCAGAAAATGCACAATCCGTGGTCTACCCGCATTACTCTTTTGGAACCTTCATCAGTCATAGTGATTGCTTTAGGGGGGCACACAGCTGCACAGGTACCGCAACCCACACAATCATCAGTAAATTCTGTTCTTCCTCTGAATCCTTCAGGAGGAGGAGAGGGCTCAAAGGGGTACTTCACGGTAAAAGGTTTCTTGAATAGAGAGAAAAATGCTTCAATTTCCATTAAATCACCACCCGTACCAGATCAACTAAGGCCAGAATAGACATGTACTGCCAGAAAAACACAAAACTCTGATCTGTTCTCACTCGAGCAGAAATAATCTTTATAAAAATGAACAACAACCACAGCAAAAATCCAGTAGCCAAAAACTGCCACCAGTTCTTCCAGAAAAATAGTATGACAGCTAAGGAAATTACTACAAAGTACTTCACCTGATGGGCAAAGCTGAAAATAGCTAACCGGTAGCCTGAATATTCCACAAACGGTCCCCCCAGAATTTCCTGTTCAGCTTCTGGTATATCAAAAGGCTGCAATCCCACCTTGGCCGGTACAATACTCAAAAAGGCAATACAGGCAAAGGGCAGCTGATAGAAAAACATGCCATTGATTTCCTGAGCTTCTGCAATCCCTCCCAGTGAGAAACTGCCTGCTTTCACTGCCACTGCTACCATGGAGATAGCTAAGGGGAGCTCGTAGGCAAACAACTGAGTGACTTCTCTGGACCCTCCTATTGCTCCAAAAGGACTGCCTGAAGCAAATCCTCCCACAGCCAGCATGATGGCAGACATGTTCAACACGTAGATGACCACAATCAGATCACCCGCAAAGGATAATCCCTTAAAGGGGAACAAAATAGGGACCACTAAAATAGAAGCCAATG
>Ga0209635_10001720_pt1 | contig 16431 bp, 20 predicted proteins | sample DeeMarSWOR230_32_FD_187463 | JGI IMG/M metagenome (GOLD analysis project Ga0209635, IMG submission 187463) | Marine sediment microbial communities from White Oak River estuary, North Carolina - WOR-2-30_32 (SPAdes) (version 2) | ecosystem: Environmental > Aquatic > Marine > Intertidal zone >... | reverse complement strand
GTGAGTTTTCATTGAGTTTACAGACTTATGCGCAGGGTGTATACTTCGTGAGGGTAGAAGCAGACGAACATACAACAACAAAGAAAATCATCTGGCTTAGATAAAAATGGTATTAGAAGACGAATGAGGTAAGATAAAAAAATACGGTTTGCTTAAGTTGGCCCGGTACTTTGCATGGAGTGCCGGGCTAACGTTTTATTAATCTCTTTAAATACTCTTTAGCTTCAGTCAATCCTAAAAGCAAACAGATTACATAGAAAATGACCAAAGAGACACAGCCACTAATCAAAAGACTTAAAACCTGATGCAGAAATAAATTACCTAAACTATTTGCCAAAGACTGATATAGAATCAGTCCCAAAAATCCTCCGATACTGGCAGCAATAACTAAGAGAACAAAATACTTCACGATTGATTTAAAACTAAATTGCCCAATCTTTGCAGACAGAAAATAAAATAGAATTAAAACATTCACTAAAGAAGAGATTGTGGTCGATAATGGAAATGCACGATATCCGATAATGTGCATTAATATTAGATTCAATGTGATATTTATCCCAACAGCCGCAAAACTTGCGTACATAGGAGTTTTTGAATCTTTGTGTGCATAAAAGACTGCTGCAACATTTCGGATCGCTGCAGCGAAAGGAACGCCAATAATGTAGAGTATTAGTGCCTGCATTGTGGCATAGGTATCGAATGGGGTAAACTTGCCACGTTCATAAATGATCCTTGTTATTGGATAAGAAAGGAACGCAATGACAATTGAGGTTGATACAGTAAGAAAGAATACCAGTTTCAGAGAATCAAAGAGAGTTGATTTTACTTCTTCATATTTTTTTTGAGCAACCAACGTTGATATTGTCGGTAATGCAACTGTTCCTACAGCGATTCCAAAGAGACCAAGGGGCAGATGCATAACTCTAAATGCGTAATTGAGCCATGTCATGCTGCGTTCCTGTAAAAAAGAGATGAGGATGAGATCAACTGTTACATTTATGCGTGATGCAGCGAGTCCAATTGCCACGGGTATGAACAATGCAAATATTTTTTTAATATTTGGGTCACTAAAATTAAGATAAAATTTGTAGCGGAATCCACTTTTATGAAGCCTTGGAAGCTGTATGCAGAATTGCATTAATCCGCCGAGCAGAACGCCTAATGCCATAGCAAAAATCGGATCTATTTCTTGTTTTACAAGATATGCATAAAAGATTATAGGTACAGCAATTGAGAAGACATTAAAAAAAGCCGGGGCCAATGATGGGATGAAAAATTCCTTTTCAGTGTTGAGATAACCCATTGCCCAAGCAGCAAGGGCGATAAAAAGCAAGAAGGGGAAGATAATTGCAGTCAATTGGGCAGTAAGGTTGAGTTTGTTGGGGATCGCCCCGAAACCATAAGTGATTACCTTAACGAGGTATGGCGCAAAAATGATACCAAGGATTATAGTTAGACCTACCACAATTAACATGATATTAAAAACGTTGTTTGCGAGAAGGTTCTGCCGGTCTTTTCCCTTCTGTTTTTCGGCACTTAAGATGGGTATAAAGGCCGCTGAGAGCGCAGTTTCCGCAAACAGATCTCTGAAGAGATTCGGAATGCGAAATGCTGCGTTGAAGGCATCGGTTGACATTCCAGCGCCGTAGAGGTATGCAAATACAGATTCTCTCATTAACCCGAGAATTCGGCTTATTGCGGTTCCAACCGTGAAAGCTCGAACGCCCCTTGTTATATCAGGCATGTGAAATTATATAGAATTTGGAATTCAAGTCAATGTCATTACAATAGTTGATTTACCTTGAAGTTTGCAAGTAACTTGAATATATTTCAGCGTTCTTATGTTTATCATTGACTACTCGCTTATTTTAAATATAATATGCCCTTGCAAGGAGGCAATATATGAAACCAAAGGTTGCAATTAATGGGTTTGGAAGAATTGGTCGGTTAGTTTTTCGAGCTGGTTATAAAGGCAGTAAATTTGATATTGTTGCTATAAACGATATCACTGATGCGAAGACATTGGCACATTTATTGAAATACGATTCAGTTCACAGAACATTCAATGCTAATGTAAAAGCAGAAGATGATGCGATCGCTGTCGATGGCAAGAAATATAAGGTATTCTCAGAAAAAGATCCGTCGAAATTACCATGGAAAGACCTTGATATCACCTATGTTCTCGAGTCTTCGGGAAAATTCAGGGAGTACAGCAAGGCTGAATTGCATTTAAAAGCAGGTGCAAAAAGGGTTATGTTGTCAGCGCCGGGCAAAGGTGAACCAAACATTACCGCATTTGTCATGGGTGTCAACCATGAAACATTTGATCCTAGGAAGCATCTTATTTTCTCGAATGCCTCCTGCACGACGAATTGTTTTGCACCCATGGTGAAAATTCTCCATGAGAACTTCAAAATCCGCAGAGGTTTCATGACCACAATCCATGCATACACAAATGATCAACAGATACTTGATTTACCGCACAAAGATCTACGTAGGACAAGGGCTGCTGCGTTGTCGATGATTCCGACAACCACCGGTGCAGCAAAAGCGATTATTGCGCTATTCCCAGAACTAAAAGGAAAATTGGATGCTGTTGCGATGAGGGTTCCCACGCCTGACGTTTCTATCGTTGATTTTGTTGCAGAGCTTGAAAAGGAAACGACAAAAGAAGAGGTAAATAAAACTTTCAAGGAGGCCTCAGAAGGAAATCTTAAAAGGTACCTTCACTATTGTGAGGAACCATTAGTCTCTTCAGACTTCATTGGTAGTACCTATTCTTCTATCTTTGATGCCGATTTGACAAAGGTTCAGGGAAATCTAGTCAAGATTTTTGCTTGGTATGATAATGAATATGGATACGCAGTTAGAATGGTAGATTTACTCGAGTATATTATTGGGAGAGAATGATGGCAAAGTTGTCCGTTCGAGATTTGCCGATCAATGGTAAAAAAGTATTCATTAGAGTAGATTTCAACGTACCACTTGATGAAAATCTGAAGATTACTGACGATACAAGAATTAGATCATCTCTGCCGACAATTAAATATGTTTTGGACCAAGGGGGTATTCCTATAATCGCAAGCCACCTCGGTCGCCCTGAAGGTGAAGTTAATCCTAAGATGAGCCTTGCTCCAGTTGCTGAACGCTTAGTGAAATTACTGAACCGAAAGGTTGTCTTTGCAAAAGACTGCATTGGCGAAGATGTAAAGAAGATCGCGCAAGCATTGAAACAAGGAGATGTTCTACTTCTTGAAAACACAAGATTTCATCCAGAAGAGAAGAGTAATGATATGAACTTTTCCAAAGAGCTCGCGTCATTAGCACAATTTTATGTTAATGATGCTTTTGGTTCTGCTCATAGAGCGCATGCCTCAGTGGTCGGTGTTGCTTCCTATTTTGGGGATCCAGCTTGTGGTTTTCTTATGGAAGAAGAAATTAAATATCTTGAAGGTGCTTTAAAGAATCCAAGGCGACCACTCCTTGCGATAATTGGTGGTGCAAAAGTTTCCACGAAGATCGGTGTAATAAAAAATTTATTGAATACTGTAAATAATCTTATTATCGGTGGTGGTATGTGTTTTACTTTCTACAAAGCAAAGGGTTATACTATTGGGAAGTCACTTTGTGAAGAAAATTTTCTTGATGAGGCGAAAACACTTTCTCTTAATGCAAAAATTTATCTTCCGATTGACGTACTTATTGCCGAGGAGAAAAAAGAAGGCAGCATGACAAAGAATGTAGATGCATCGGCAATACCTGAAAACTATATAGGGGTCGATATCGGTGAGCAATCAAAGAACGACATTTCTAACATGATAAAAAACGCTAAGACAATTGTCTGGAATGGACCGATGGGCATCTTTGAAATTGATCAATTCTCGCAAGGAACGAAATATATTGCGCACGCAGTAGCCGAAGCAACTAAATTAGGTGCGGTGTCCATTGTTGGTGGTGGTGATACGATTGCAGCGCTTTCGAAATTAAATCTGCTTGATAAAATAAGTCATGCATCAACTGGTGGTGGGGCATCTTTGGAGTTTCTCGAAGGTAAGATTCTACCAGGTATTCAAGCGTTGGAGGACAAATAATGGCGCCGATTATCGCTGGAAATTGGAAGATGAACAAAAATCCCGCTGAATCAAGGGAGCTCGTTCAGCAATTGCTCGAATTGGTGGGAGATATTAAAGATAGGGAAATCATACTTATACCTCCTTATACCTCGCTTCCTATTGTAGCTGAGGTACTCAGAAATAGCAACATCAAACTTGGTGCACAAAACATGTATTGGGAGCGGAGCGGTGCTTATACAGGTGAGATATCAGGGTTGTTTCTTAAATCGCTGGGGTGTGAGTATGTAATTATTGGACATTCTGAGAGACGTCATAAGATGGGCGAAACCGATGAGATGCTTAATAGAAAACTGAAGACCGCGCTTGAGATTGGATTGATTTCGATTTTCTGTGTAGGTGAGACTGCCCAAGAAAGAGAAGCAGGAAAGACTGAAGAAGTGATTCTGAGACAACTAAAACAAGGATTGAAAGGTATCGAAGATGAAGTACATAAAATTATTCTTGCTTATGAGCCGGTATGGGCAATAGGCACTGGGAAGACTGCCACACCACAGCAGGCAGTTGAAGTCCATAAATTTATACGTGCACAACTTAAGAAAAGTTGCGCTATCCTTTACGGAGGAAGTGTTAAGCCAGATAACGTAGATGTATTGATGGCAGAAGATGAGCTTGATGGTGTACTGGTTGGTGGAGCAAGTCTGAAGCCGGAGAGTTTTGCGCGAATAGTAAAATATACCACCTCTTGACATATTTTCAGAGATAGGTATAATGATTTGCTATGAAATTAAGGCAACTTACGACAAATCAAATTTTTCTTGACGACAGGAGTGAATATGTATAGCGTGATTATGGTATTTCATATAATAATATGTGTACTATTAGTCATTGTTGTTTTAATGCAACAGTCAAAAGGTGGCGGTATGTCGAGTGTTTTCGGTGGTGGGGGTGGTGGAACTGAATCGCTATTTGGTGGTAAAGGCGCGGCACCATTTTTTGTCAAATTGACAACTGGGTTGGCAATAGGCTTTTTTGTGACCTCAATGACACTTGTGCTCCTTTCCCGACGGCCAGCTCCAAAGAGCGCAGTTGAAAAAGGTCTGCAGGAAGTCCCTGTTGAACCAACTATTCCTCAAGAGGTAACTCCTGCCATTCCTGAAGAGCCAGCCCCAATTATCCCAGAAGAGTCTCCTGGTGGAGGTGAGTAATTTTTGCGGTGATAAAGACAAATGGGTATCAGTTTCTCGTAAGCCGTGGAGAAAAAATTATTATTCCTGCACGCATAAGTGAGGTAGGTAAGGTCGTTGAATTTGAAAAAGTTCTAATGATTAAAGATAATGGGGACATAAAATTCGGTCGACCTTTTGTTGAAGGGGCAAAGGTCAAAGGAATTGTAAAACGCCAGGGTAAGTTGCCAAAAATTATTGTTTTTAAATTTAAAAGAAGGTTAAAATATCGCCGGAAAAGGGGTCATCGTCAGGATTTTAGCGAGATAGAAATTACTGACATACTAAAAGGAAAAGGATGATAATTTGTTGGTTTGGAGGCGGGATTTTGAAGGAGAAAAATAATGGCTCATAAAAAAGGTGTGGGCGCATCGAGAAATGGTCGCGATTCTTCTGGTAAGAGATTAGGGGTAAAGCGATTTGACGGCCAACTCATAAATGCTGGCACAATAATTATCCGGCAACGTGGCACAAAGGTTCATCCCGGTATGAATGTTGGCATAGGTAATGATCACACACTCTATGCCCTTGTTCCAGGAAAGATAAAGTTTGGCTATACACGCGGCGGGAGAAGAACCGTTTCAGTATTACCATAGAACAGATCTTTAAGCCCTATCTGTTGTAGCGGATTTGGGTGAATCCCTGAGTATTTGGATCATCTGAATGGCGATTTGTCAGCAGTGACCCTTATCGGTGTACGATAACAAACATACTTATCTAACGAAATCATTGTTTTTTTGTGGGCAAAACTTAATGCAGCTTTATCTCTACATCATCAAAATTGACAGATGTTACCATGCCTGATTGATTCCCACAATATAATCCGATACAGCCGTCCGCAAATGCATTGTCAATAATAACGAACAATGGTTCATCATTCAGATATATCAACATGAAATTACCATCGCACTCAACACGTAGAGAATACCATGTGTCTGTAAAGAAATCATGATTTGATATTCTTAACAGTTCCTCCCCACTATTTTCTACTTTCGCCATTGCTATGGTGTCAGAAGAGATGTATAAGCGGTAGTGATTATTTTCATTTTGATACCTGAATACAAAACCAGTTCTCCAATCCACTTGAGATATATTCAAGACTTTGACTTTGACCTGCAAAGAAAAATTTGTCATGGGTTCATGGTACTGCGTGATTGCCCATTCGTTAGGATTATTGCTACCATTATAAACATTAGGTGTGGAGTGTAGTTCTGGTAATTCTGTATCTTTTTCAACTCTCCAATTACCACATATCGTGTCGAAACCATAAGGGAGTGATGTGCCTTCCCGATCTTCTTCGAAATTAAGCGTACTGAAGAATACATCATAGTTATCAATATACATACCTGCCCATAGACTCTCAGGATAAATTTCCAATGAGCTATAATGGTGTGCTTCAGCGGTTATTTTGTAGATGCCTGGATCAATTTTATCGAATTCAAATGAACCTTCCAAATCGCTTGTGTCCGTATCAATAATTTCGTCATCAAATAGCAGACGGATGATTGCACCTTCTAGAATTAAACCGTTCGCTTCGTATGTATACCCTTTAAGGCGGACCTTGTCCGGATTCTCTGGATCATATTTATTATTCCGTGGCGCATTTAGACATGAAGTCATAGATAAGAAAAGAATAAAGTTGATAAATAATAGCCTTTTATTCATTATCAGAAACCCAAGGTATAGCTGATGCCGATACTTCTATTATCTACCACATATGAAAATCCGTTTCTTGATTCAGAGTTTGATGACTCCATTTTTGTGCCTGCGAACATTGCATCGCAGATGCTGTAAGTATAAATTCCAAGAAAGATAGCAGAAGCAACAAGTGAGGTTTTGTACCATTGATTGTATTCCTTATAGACGTCATCCATTTTATTTATATCAGCTGGTCCGAGGTCAATGTAGTTATCATATTTGCTTTGAGTAACAATCCATGATATCGTTGATGCAAGAAGAGTGACGCCAGATGCAACCATTATTTTTCTTGCTTTAGCATCTTCGCCTTTCAACATCTGACCCCAGCCAGGAATGAAGCATGAACACATGGCAGCTTCATGTGCTCTCTCTTTCTGTGCTTGTCTAAAAACTCTTAATATCGCGGGCGAAATTGCTGAAGTATTGAGTCTTAATTTGGGAACAATCTTGAGTGCTTTTTTGAAATAATCTCTGGCCGTAGTTTCATCACCGATGTTAACATAGCAGAACGCCAAATATTTGTATCCTTCGACCATTTCGGTACTTTCAAGATGTTCCAACATGCCTTCTAGCTTATTGATGGTTTTTATGTACTCACCACTATTGTAATCATATTGCGCTTGCTCAAACACTTCATTTAGAGAATCACTTAGGATTTCTTGAGCGTGGAGACACGTTGCGAAAAGGCCATGAAGCATAAAGAGAATAAAAGTCTTCATCAACCATGTATGCATCCGTATTTCCTTCTCATATTGTTGTCTCTTTCTGTAGTATCATGGCATAGTATAGTCATGTTTTAGCAAAAAACAAGTTGTATTGATCAATTTATTCTGTTATGTCTTTTGTGTCTTGTGACTCCAGACCAGCCAGAAGGCACCCAGCAAAATAACAAAACCACCGATTAATTCTCTTCCGGTAGGAATTTTGCCAAATGCGACATATGCCATTGGCAAAACAAGTAATGGCTGTGCAGTAAGAACCATGCTGGAGCGCGACAATCCCCAGTACTTATAAGATCTAAAGGTAAACAAAAAACTGGCGCAAGGTCCTAAGAATGCACCGAGTAATGTAGATCCCCAATAGGGTAACGCGACATTGAAATTTGCTTTCTCTGTGAGGAAGGTCCACATTATGATACATAATGCTGCCAAACCAACCCGATAAAACACAAGGATATTCGGGTGTATTTCGACAACCTTCATCTTCGCAGTGAGCATTTGCACAGAAGTTGCACAACAGGCAAGAAGCGTTAGGACTACACCTACACCTACGATATGCCACCTACCAATGGTACTCAGCGCACCACCTGAAATCATAATAGCAATTGGAATTATATCTCTACATTTCATTTTTTCCTGTAAAACAATCACGCTTAACGCAATCGTCAGAGCCGGACCAAAGCGCCACAGAAATGATGCAAATGACGGGTCTAATTGAGAAAGCCCAGCCCAACCTAATATCATTCCAACACCAGTGGCAAGTCCCAAGAAGATTATGTTTTTTATGGTATGTATGGGAATGATGAGTTTTTTTCTATAACCTGTTATGACTATGACAATGAATGCATAGAACGTTGCAGCTGATGTCCAAACCAGACTGAATGTTTCAGGATTGAATCCTTGTAGCCCATGTTTTGCCGTGATAAAATTGGTTGATACAAGTGCTGTTCCAGATAGAGCATAAAGAAACCCTTTGATATTATCTTGTTGAAACACAATATTTGAACTCATATGTCGGCCACACATCTTGTGTCTACCGCTGGGTTCCTCATGATTAGATTATAGTAACATCCTTTGATATGTCAATAATACGATTTTAAGCAGGGAGTGAGAAAAATAGTATGACTTTTCTTTTAATGAAGGGTCTATGAGGCAATAGATTCTTTTTTGTTGACATTTGTAGACTTTCTTGTATAATTTTTAAAGGAGGTTATTGATGAAGTTACAGCGGCTCATCTTGGTTCTTGTTCTCGCGGCTTTTTTATATGCTGATGTTATGTATGAAATGATGACAACCAGCGAAGGTATGATGGGAATGGATGGTGGTGAAACGATGATGTCTATTTTCCTTAAAGATGATAGATCAAGGACAGAGGTGCTTTCGAAGAATCCAATGACGGGTGAGATTAAAAATATTTATATTACACGACTAGATAAAGAAGTTATTTGGATATTGGATGCCGAGAACAAGCAGTATTCAGAGACAAAAATTGGGGAGGAGATAGCGGAGGAAGAGGAGCAGACTGAAACTGTGGTACCAGATATTAAGATTGAGAAAACTGGTAAAAAGAAGGTATTACTCGACAAAATGTGTGAAGAAATCGTTATATCGATGAATGTCGAGAGTGAAGGGAATAGTATGAATTTTACCCAGATAATGTGGGTGACTTCAGACATTCCAGGTTACACTGAAATTAAAAATTTTAATGATAAAATGAATGAAGTTGGATTGAAATCTAGTTCAACATCATCAATGTTTGGTAACAAAAAATCTTTTGAAGAATTTCAGAGAAAGATTAGTGAAATAGAAGGTTTCCCCCTTGAAATAGATTTAGATATGACAATGGGATCTGAGGAGATGTCGTTTAGCATAAAAACAACCAGTGTTGTTACAAAAATTGACAGCAAACCGATTAGCGAGAAAGTCTTCGAGATACCAGAAGGTTATTCCTTAAAAGAGTAATTTGCTGAAGTGGATTGTTACGAATAGCAATAGGTGATTTTCCCGTTTTCTTCCATCATAAACAGTATGCATATGCAACATCAGTTGGAATAAGAGAGGCAATTTCTTGTATAATACTATAGAGAGTGACGAAACATTAATTAAACGTGTTAAAAAAGGAGATTGTGATGCATTTTGCCCTTTGGTGGAACGCTATAAGATGCCACTTTACAAGGTGATGTACCGGATGGTCTATAATCGAGATGATGCTGAAGACCTTGTTGAAGAGGCATTCGTGAAGGCGTTCAGGGCGATCTCAAGGTTTGAGATTGGCAGGCCATTTTATGCCTGGCTGTGTCGTATTGCGGTTAATAATGCGATAAATTATATTAGAAAAGAAAGACGCGTCCAGGTTCAACCGATTGAAACTTTGGAGTACAAATTGGTCGCCAAAAAAGGAAATCCGGTTGAGATGACAAGACAGAAACTGCTACAGGAGCGTATTGCTTCAGCGATGGCCAAGTTGCCAGAGGATTATAGAACAATTCTTGTTTTAAGGGTTGAGGAGGAATTTTCCTATGATGAGATCAGTAAGATACTTAAAATTCCTAAGGGTACAGTGATGTCAAGATTAGCTCGTGCCAGACAGAAACTTAAGGAACTATTTAAAGAAATGGGGGTATACCAAAAATGAAGTGTCGTGAGGAAAGAGAGCTATTAAGTGGTTATCTTGATGGCGAACTCAATGATGAACAGAGGAGAAAAGTGGAAAGACACCTGGCAGAATGCGCGTCCTGCAAAAAAGAGCTTGAAGAGCTAAAACAGTTGGATGAATATGTTAGAACTGTGGAGATCGAGGAGCCAACAAGGGAATTTGTGTTTAGCCTGACCCGCAAAGTAATGCAAAATGTTAAAAAGAAACCCCGTTTTTCGTTTTTTCGATTAACACCAATGCTTGTGCCTATTACTGTGGCTATTTTGGTGATTATTGTTTTGGCAAATATAGATCAGCCGGGTAAATTTGTAAGCTTGGATGACAGAGTTATTTATGCTGAGACGGAAACAACAAAAAGAGATTTGGATTTACATGTTCCAGAGTTGAGTGTGACCAGAAGAACTCCGGCGGAAGCTCCGAAGGATAAAAGAACCATTTTAGCAGAAAAAAAAGCCTCGGTTGCTGCACCACCGAGTGCGCCGGCTGTCGCAAAAGCCAAGGTCAGCGAAGAGATTGGAGATAAGAGAGAAGCTGAAGGCACGGCAGTATCTGATGCTGAAGAAAGAATGGAGGAGATTTCCGCAACTGATGTAGAGTATGTTGAGGAGTTGGAGATACCGCGAGATATAGTCGTCAGGGCAATTGTTGATTCAAATGGTAGAATTCTGAAGGTGGCTACAGGGAACTCAATTGTTCCTGAAAAAGATACAGTGCTGGAAAACCGTTTGCAGGGGCAGCAGTTGAAACCACCTGTCATAAGAGGGCGAAGAACCCAGCTTTACGTTGATTTTACTCAGAAAAAAGAAAAAAAGGATTAGAAAATCAAGATTACTATGGGTAGTATGTATTCAAAGCTACCTAAAGGTTGTGAGTGCATATTAAGCACATAGATTCGATCCATGTATATTAGAATCAAGGTAATTACCCAAGCTAAAAAACCTGAAATAATTAAGATGGGTAAAAATTACTTGAAGGCAAAATTGCATTCCTCTCCGGTTCATAATAAAGCAAATCGTGAATTGATTAGATTGCTTGCCGATTATTTTAACATCAAAAAATCAGGGATAAAAATCATTCAGGGTGAAAAATGCAGAGAAAAGGTCGTCGAGATTTCACTGGGATAAATGTTGTAGATATTCTTTGAACTTTGCTAATGCTCTTGATCGGTGGCTAATACGGTTTTTTACTTCGTACCCGAGTTCCGCAAAAGTTTTTTTGTGGCCCTTCGGCATAAATATGGGATCATAACCAAAGCCATCAGTGCCACGTGGTTCGATCGCTATTTCGCCGCGACATTCGCCCTTAAACACTTCGTATCGATTTGGTGCGTAATAGTATACAAACACAGCCTTGAATATTGCTTTGCGATTTTTTTTGGTTTGCAGATTTTTGAGCACTCTAGCAATTCTTTCTCGGTCATTCTTACCGTACCTTGAAGAGTAAATGCCAGGTTCGCCATTAAGTGCCTCAACGAAAAGACCAGAGTCATCAGCCAATGAAGGAAGATTACTGACTTTGAAGGTATATGCAGCTTTAACCAAGCTATTTTCCAATAGAGTTTTTCCTTTTTCTTGTATGTCTATATTCATGTAATCACTTAGAGTCTTGAAGTGAATGTTTGCTGTTAATATATCTTTAATTTCTTTTATCTTATGCTCATTCTTGGTAGCGAGAACGATAACCACGAGTTTTACTCTATTGACTTAGTCTTTCCTCATAGGATCATTTATCAGAAAAGATTCTATATATAGTGTGCATTCTGCATTCTGAACAGTTGTCTGGTTAGATTTTCCGTTTGCAACTGAAATTTGGAGCTTCAAACGCAGAACACTAAAGGTGTGTAAAGATGTGCACATTGAACATACAAGCTACACATATGCTCAACTTTTCAGCACCGTAACCCTATTTTTCTCTTTTTCCGTTCGTGCTACTTCAGATTATCTAATTTAAGAAACCACCTCCAGATTAGGGTGTTATCAAGGTTTCAACAACGAATGCACCTCGATAACCTAATCTTCGAGCTTTGTTTTTCAAAACCTCAGCCTCTTCACGTGTGAGGCAGTTACCAATGCGAACTTTATGATATGGAGCTACGTATTCCACATAGACATCTTCAGCAAATGATGTTCGTGCGTCATTAGCTACTCTTGATGCATTTGTTTCAGTCGATGAAGCAAAGATCTGGATTCTAAATCCAAGGATTTGTGGTGGAGCAGGTGCAGCTGGCGGTGGCGTTGGAGCTGGTGTTGGTGTGACAGGCGGTGGGACATATGGTTCCTCAATAACAGGCGGAGGTGCTTCTATGACGGGTGGTGCCTCTATAACAGGTGGAGCTGGCTCTTCTTCAATCGTGGGAGGAGGAAGGATAACTATTTCTTCCTCAACTGGTGGTGGTGTTGGTTCTTCTTCAGGTAGCGGCGGCGGGAGCACAATCTCTTCTTCTTCAGCTGGTGGCATGACTGGTTCTTCTTCGGCTGGTGGCATGGCTGGTTCTTCTTCAGCTGGTGGTGGAGCGATAACCTCTTCTTCAGCAGGTTGAGGCAATACAGGTTCCTCTGAAATGTTGACTGTTTCCTCCTCACCAAAGACGACAACTTCTTCCAGCCCTTCAGTCTGTACTGTTTTCTTTCTCGGAGCGCAACAGATAAACAATATTATGCACCCGATCAGAAATATTTTCTTCATCTCATCCTCCTTGTCTATAGTCTTATGCTATCATTGATAGCGCGACTTTTTACTTAAATAATTTTTTTAAATCCGGAGCTCTATCTTTTTTACAGACTAACACACCATCCGGATTAGCGACAATTATTAATCCTTTGATACCATATACCTTCAATGGCATATCATAAGTATACATAATTGAGTCCTCGATTTCAAGACCTTTTATCCTGCCGATACATATATTACCTTTTCTGTCCTTTCTAAAATAGCGTTCAAGCGCAAGCCATGATCCCACATCATCCCATATGAAATTGCCTTTTAAAATGCATAAATTCTTGCTCTTTTCCATAACACCGTAGTCAATTGATATATTAGGCACTCGTAGAAAGTAATTTTTTTTGTGTGTATCCAAGAACTTCTTGACTCCCCTATAAACCTTGGGTATAAAACAGTCAATTTCATCAAGTATATTTTTTATTCTAAAACTGAATATCCCGCTATTCCACAAATATCTCTTGCTTTGTATGTATTTTTTCGCTTTGACAAGAGAAGGTTTTTCAGTAAAGCCTTTTCCCTTAAATGTCTCGATGCTGTCACCCGTATCTATTTTCTTGCCTATTCTAACATAACCGTAACCAGTCTCTGGACGATTTGGAACTATGCCGTAGGTAACAAGATAACCACGTTCAGCAAGTTTCTGTCCAGATTTCAATGCCGCCGTGAAATTTCTATTGGGGCTGATTAAATGATCAGCTGGCATGACATGAAGTACACCGTCTTGATATTCCCGCTGCAATGCCATAGCTGCGAGACATATTGCGGGTGCTGTGTTGCGGCGCATCGGCTCAATTATTGTGCGTTGTTTCCCGATAGATTTGTATGTTATTTTCTTTAGTTCTTTCGGGATGATCAAAACTCTCTCATCTTTTTTGAAGTAATTCTTGATTCGATTCATTGTTTGTACAATAAGTGGTGTATTGTCAAATATAGAAAGAAATTGTTTAGGAAAATTTGGCTGACTTGCAGGCCAGAATCGTTCACCGCGCCCGCCGGCCAATATGACAGCAAATTTTCTAATTTTTTACCTCCTTGAGCTTAAAAAGAACACTGCCGAATTTCATCTTTGCCCTTATTTGGACAGGATATCGTGCCTCGTCATCAGAATACCAAATGTCCATTCCACCACCTTCACCAAATATTCCTTTCCCTTCAGTGCTTGGAGAGACCAGAATCGTCCTGAATTCACCCAGGGGAGTTTTTATTCTTTCTTTATCCTTTACGCGACATAATATATTGAAATTTTCCTTTGACTTATGAATATTTATCCTTATAGAATCACCTACTATCAAATTAAGTGTGCGGAGGTAGTACCAGAAACTCAGCAAATCTCTTGATTCAACCAGGAGATCAATACGGAGAGAATCATCATAAAGCACAAATAGACTATCATGATTAAAGAATAAATTTGAATCGTTAAAATACTTACCCTCATTTATTCTTTCTCTATAGAACACAGGTAATAAGTCATGCGTTCGCGCATACACTTCAACTGTATCGTTCAGTGAAAAAAGGAATTTGAGATCAGGATTTGAAGTTATGACGGAACAGAAGTGATAGCAATCAAAATCCTTATGTATTAACGAATCTTTTATTTCCAATGTCATGCTACCTATAGTAAGAAAAGAGTATTTGGCAACATATTCAAGCTTTTCTCCGGTAGTAAACCCCGCATCCATTTGTTTGTCATTCACACCTTGAAGGGTAAGGCATTCTAGTAGGGCAAAACATATGAGGAAGAGCAGGGTTATCATATCACCAACTTGTTTAGTCTTTCGATCCTTAGATCAAGAGGCGGGTGCGTAGAGAACAGCCCTACAGCATTGGTTCGATCCTTACCAAAGGGACTGGCAATAAATAAGTGTGCGTTGGATTGAGATGCGCGTTTAAGAGGTTTGTGTGCATCGCGGAGTTTTGCGAGCGCCTGAGCAAGCCCTTGAGGATACCGTGTTATGTAGGCACCTGATGCATCAGCAAGATACTCGCGCTGTCTGGAAATCGCGGCTCTGATTAATGCCACGAATAGCGGAGCGATTATTGCCAGGATAAGACCGACCACCAGAAGAATCAGCGCTGCTTGGCCACCACTTTTTCGGCTACTTCTTCTTCTTCCACCCCAGAATGTGGAGTAGAGGAAAAAATCCCTCAAAAGTATGATTAATCCGCCAATTGCAGCGACGACGGTCATAAGGAGAATATCATAATTTCTGATATGAGCGATTTCGTGCGCTATTACTCCCTGGAGTTCCTGTCTATTCATTATTTCCAGTAGACCTGTCGTTACTGCCAAAGAAGCTTTCTGGGGATTTCTTCCTGTTGCAAAGGCATTGGGTCCTGGAGAAGGGGTAATATAGACTTTTGGTTTCGGAATACCAGCAGCAATCGATACTTCTTCAACAACATTGTGCAACATGCGAAATTCATCAGGATCAGCAGGGACAGAGCCTGTAGCAGAAATAGCGATTTTGTCGGAATTGTAGTAGAGTACAACATTATAGATTATAATAAAGAAAGCAAAACCGATGTAACCGACTGTTCCCCAATCAAGAATGCGGATAACAACGTAACCAAGCGCTCCGAGAAATAGGCTGGTGACAATAATAAACAGAAAAGTCTTACGTTTGTTTTTACTGATTAAGTCATAGAGCGTTGGCCGCATTAAAACTTAACCTTGGGTACGGTTTCTCTCTCCTCTGCTGGTGCCTCGAAGAACTCACGTGATTTGAAGCTAAACATTGAGGCGACGATTGTCTGAGGAAATTTTTGAATGGTCGCGTTGTAGTCCATTACGACATCATTATAAAATTGGCGGGCAAAAGAAATCTTGTTCTCGGTGGCCGTTAATTCTTCCTGCAATTTCAAGAAATTTTCGTTTGCTTTCAATTGCGGATAGTTTTCAGCTACGGCAAAGAGACTTTTTAGGGTTGCAGTTAAGATATTGTTTGCTTCAGCCGACTCTTTCGGACTTGTTGCGCCCATTGCCCTTGAACGCAATTCGGCCACTTTTTCAAAAACCTCTTTTTCATGCGCCGCATATCCTTTTACTGTCTCAACGAGGTTAGGAATCAGATCATATCTTCGCTTCAGTTGGACATCAATCTGCGCCCATCCGTTTTCAACCCTTGTCCTTTTAACCACTAGCCCATTGTAGATAGCAATAAATGCCACCACCAGAACTATTATCAGTATTAGCAATATTATCATTTTTCCTCCATAAATTTTATTTTATACAGAATTCTGAAGTTGTCAAGAGATTGGAATTACTTATGCCTTATTCGCTAAATATAATAAACAATGGAAGGATCACCAATATGTCAAAATTTAACAAAATTTACACACA
>Ga0209635_10001717_pt1 | contig 16439 bp, 13 predicted proteins | sample DeeMarSWOR230_32_FD_187463 | JGI IMG/M metagenome (GOLD analysis project Ga0209635, IMG submission 187463) | Marine sediment microbial communities from White Oak River estuary, North Carolina - WOR-2-30_32 (SPAdes) (version 2) | ecosystem: Environmental > Aquatic > Marine > Intertidal zone >... | reverse complement strand
CGTGCCACAGACCCTGCACCGGCTGCCGTGGCAGCGCAGCACTGAGCTGCGGTCTCGCCAGAGCACGGTGGCCGAAGGGAAGAGGCGGAAAGGCTCTCCCGGTTCCGTATCCAGTATTCCACGGTAACTTAGGTATCGCTCATAGGAAGGGAGCACCATCTTGGACGCGAGATTTCCTCTGACCCCTCTCCTTGGGCCCATCCCCTCTATCTCCTCGGTGATTCGGAGCATGAAGGCGTCGGCGCCATCTCCGTAGGCAGTAAGCAGTATGCGGTCGCCGGGCTGGGCCTGTTCTAGGGCTGCCACTAGCATGAGTAGGGGGTGAGCAGTGCCAGAGTGGCCCACCGTAGCCAAGTAGGGGTCCTGAAGCTGGGTTTTCTCATCGAAGCCCAGGGCCTGGGCCAAGCGACGATGGGTCCTAGCATCTGGGGAGGGGAAGATAACCTTGCTGAAGTCTTTGGGCACAAGCCCCCAACGCTTCAATGCTGTGGAGACCGCCAGTTCCATATTGGCCCTGTAGCCCTGTTCCACCACCCAGCGGCCTTCCCAGGAGCGGACGAAAATATCCTCAGGAGTGCGCCACACATCCAGGAGTTCATCGCAGTGTGAATAGCTCCCCTCCACGGCAGCCACTACCCCTTCATTGGCGATTAGCAGGGCGGCAGCAGCGTCGCCAAAGCTCTGCTCAAAGTCGGACCGAGGGTAGCCCAGACGACAATCGGCGGCTGTCACCAGCACCCCCGAGGTACTGCCAGCGCTTACCGCATCTACTGCTGCCCTCAGGGCGCTGGTAGCGCTCCGAAGACTATTGGCATAGTCTGCGGTTATGGTCTCAGGCCCTATATCGGTAACCCATGCCAGCAAGGTAGCGCATTGCTTCTCCTTGTACGGGGCAGTTGTAGAGGCAAAGAGAATGCCATCAACCCTTTGCCGTTCAACCCCGCGGAGGCAGTCGAAGATGGCCTCTGCGGCCATTGTAATGCTGTCTTCGTCATTATTGGCTACGCTCCTCTCCCCACCCATAGAGGCCCGACCCCATGCTTTTGAGATATCATCCCGGCTCAGCCGGGAAAATGGAATATACGCCCCGAAAGAGGCAATCCCTACCATGATGTTTTTCTCCTTGCTATTCTGTCGGAGCCTTTGTTATCTACAAGCCAAGGATAGCGTCGCCCTATGTAAATGTCAACAATCCACCGGACTGGCACGGCGCGTCTGTGATGGAAGGGTTCTGAGATGGCTAGTTTTGAGCTTCTTTACATCGTCCAGTGAGGCTCACCCCCCAGTGTATGTCACGTATCATAATATTACTATCTGTACATCGCCTAGCCATTGACAAGTAACTGGGCCATTCCTATACTACTAGCGACTTTCGCTGCAAAAAGGCCCCAATTTTTCATCTTTCTATTAGGAGGGCTGTATAAGATATGATCACGATCGATAGACTCAAGTGCACGGGCTGCAATCTTTGCGTGTTCTCCTGCCCAGAGAACGCGATATCGTGCTTTGGGGCAGCTTCCCTTGACGGGAGCAAGTGCACAAGTTGCCTACTCTGTCTTTGGTTCTGTCCTACGGACGCAATTGAGGAGGAAAAAGGTGAGTAACGCAAGGCAAGTGGATGTGGCAATCATTGGGTCAGGCCTGGGAGGCATGCTATGTGGGGCCCTTTTGGGCAAAATGGGTTATAAAGTGCTTATCTTGGAGAAATTGGGGTTCCCTGGAGGAAGGTATACAACCGCTGAGCATCGTGGCTTCAAGATAAACACCGGGTCATGGGCGGTCGGATTGCACGGTCAGAGCGGGCCGCTGATGCAGTTGCTGAACAGCCTAGGAGCCAAGGTGGAGACAAAGGTACCCGGGCCGCCTCATGCCAAGCTGCGACTGAGAGGCGAAGATGTTCCGCTTCCTCAAAAAGGCCAGCTTAGAATGATCATAGAGGCTGCGAGCGGCGATAGCAGAGAACAAGAAAGAGTCATGCAGGCGGTGCGGCGGAGCCTCCGTTGGCAAGAACCATCAGATGAGATCAACTGCGAGGAATGGCTCCGTCAGTACACCGACAATAGACTCATTCATGGGCAGTTTAATTTCTTTAGCAGAAGCATGACAGGCACCCACTACTATGATATAGGAGCTGGGGGATATTTCAGACTGCTGAGGAATTTCGGCAAGCACGGTTCACTTACGGCTATGCCGCGGAATGGGAGCAAGACGACTACGGATGCGCTGCTTAAACTGCTTAAAGCTTGGAAGGTAGATGTTCTATGCAAGACACGCGTGTCAAAGATACTGATAGAGGACGGCGTCGTCAGCGGTGTGCTAGCTGATTCTGAAGCTGGCGGGGCAATGGAAATCAGCTCAACAGTAATTATCTCTGACGCCGGCCCCAAGGAGACGGTGAAACTTGCGGGGGAGGCAAATTTCGACTATGGCTACCTTAGGGAGGTGAACTCGCTTATTCCGAGCACTGCAGCAGTACTAGTCTTTTCCTATGACCAACCTTTGATGGACTATGACGGTCACATCCAGTTCATAGAGACAGAGAGGTTAGGCACTGCGTGGGAACCTTATCATCTTTGGCCGGAGTACGCGCCCGCGGGAAAATGCTGTCTATATATCTACGGAACGATGAAGACGGACAATACAGAAAGGGAGCTAGAACTGCTGATCGAGGAGTGCAAGTCAAACTTCCTTGGTCTTGACAAAGCTGAGCTGGTTGCCTCACTGGTATTCAAGAGGGATTGGCCTGTGCTTCGAGCGCGGCCTAGCCATCGCGTAGGCGTAAAGACTCCTGTGCATGGGCTTTACATCGCCGGGGATGCGGCAAATCCTGACGGATGGACCTGTGGCGAGGGAGTTGCGATCAGCTCTCGAGCTATCGCCGAGGATGTAGAGAGTAGACTATCGCCGGGTAGCTTGCCATGACTGCGTATCATCTGTAGGAACTTTTTCATTAGGACACTTTGGCCTAGATGGGGCAACGAGAGCAGGCATATCCTGGTGAAATGGACTGCTCCAAGCTTCCACCACTAGGTTGCAGGTTCGAATCCTGCTCGGGGAACCAAGCCAAGTAACGGCTCCCGCCAGCTTCACATACTTTGTGATTTCGTGATCACCACCTTCACTCAATCCGCATCCCAGTTTCGCTATAGAGTCTCCGTCGCTTCCACTACCCAAACAAGGGGGTCAACCAAGAGATCCCTGACCCCCTATCCTTTTGTGCCTTGCCCAAATTGGCAGTTATGGCTTTAACACCTAAGTTCCTCTTCTGTTTTTACTAGCTCTGGCCCGACAGGTAGCTCCATCGCCGCGATTGAAGCTACTGAAGCACCACCAAGAGCCACGTTGTAAACGAGCCCTAGTAATGCCTGCTCACTCTCCGCCTCAAGTATAGAGACAGTGCATGCCTGGCCAGGTAATTGAACAGGCAATGGCCCCGCTAGAGTGTAGACACCTAATCGCTTTATGCCCGGAGGAGGACTAGTCCAGAATCTGTCTGACGCTTGCGCTACATCAGCAGTCCTGCTGGGTTCAAATTGAGTAAAGACAATAGTCTTCATCTTCTTACCTCCTTTTATGTTATTGAAAGTGCAAAGAACGTACTACGCCCCACAGGCAATCGTCAAGGTCACCATACTCAGCGATACATAGAGAGACCAACCATACAGTCAACCTCTATCTTTGATGCGATGTTGAGCTAAATGAAGGCCTAACGAGAGCGGCGGTGCCGCTTGAGAAAGTCCAAGACAATCTGGTTCGACTTCTCATCTGCTTCCCATAAGTAGCCGTGGCCGAGGCCATCAAGGAGAACAAGCTCAGCATTGGGTATCTTCGATGCCAGAACCCTTGAGTTATCCGCTGGAAGAAGCTGGTCTTCAATTCCAGTGATGACGAGCGTAGGGGCTTTGATTTCGGGCAGTTGGTCATAAACATTAAAGCGCATGCTTGCCTCCCACTGTCGCCTGTAGCCCACAGGCGACGAGGCCGGGGTTTCCATCCCCTTCTCCAACAATTCCGCTATTCGCCCTGGGTTGCTTTCTAGGAACGTCGGGCTGAAACAGATTTGTGCAAACAGTCTTATTGCCTCTTCTGGAGGTAGATTTGCCATATCCAATAGCTGCTGCGATACCTCAGGGCTTGGGGCTACGGCGTGGTGCCCACCACCGGAGGTGGCTCCTAGGACGAGGCTGATTACCTTGTCCGGGTAACTCAGTGCGAGCCCTTGGGCAATCAGGCCACCCAGGGACACTCCATAGACGTGGGCAGCAGGGATACCCAACGCCTCCAACAATCCCGCCGCGTCGTTGGTCATCATCCTCACCGAGTAGGGTATGTCTGGTTTATCAGTTTGCCCAACCCCTCTATTGTCGAAAACAATCACCTGATACTCTTTGGAGAATGCTGGAACCTGTAGCCACCACATAGCTGAAACACCGCCCAGTCCCATAATGAGCAGCAGCGGCTCCCCCTCTCCATGAATCTCATAATACATGTTGATGTCGCCAACCGTCACTTTAGACATTATGCCCTCCTGCTATTGAATCGGAATTCCCCATACCAACTAGTGTGGCTATGCTAAATCCCTACTCGTTGGCTGTCAAGTGGCAAAGATAGAGGCTGTTTCTAGCTGTTAGCCCCTCCTACTAGAGTACCTCCAGGCTCCAGAAGAGCAAAGCCGCTCTCTTCATCCCTGACGCGCGCCACTTTCGCATCGAGGATTTCGTAGAGGATGACCTCGCCCACAATCCAGATCGTGACGCCAGGCCGCAAGCACCCACTTGTGGTTTTCCCTGACCGTCCAAGCGCAGCGTGGATGTGCAGGACTGGTCTGCCGCCTTCGCCGGGGGCGAGCACACCCACACCTACCACCTCGTGTACGCCGTCAATGGTGAGAAGCATCGGCTGCGGCGGCCTCTCCTCCGAACGTCGTGGACCGACCACAACTTCACCATCTCGTATTCCACCCACGAGGATAACGTGCGCGATAGATACCCCATTCTCCTCGGCGAAAAGCTCAATAGAGTCGGGCACCACATCGCCATCATCAAGCCGTATCACAAAAACCCGGCCGAGCCGTCCTTCACATGCTTTCATCTACGATCTCCTCGCTTACTTGTAGTCGGGGAACTATTGTACTGGTCTGCCATAACGTCCCTCCATTCCTAACCGAGATTGTACCAGTGAGGAATAATCCAGAGAAGAGGTTTACATAACGTAGTGCTCCCGTCTAACGGGAGGAAGCAGGACGGAGGCAGCTTATTAGCTAATCCTCGAACTTCTTCTCAACACCGGCCGGTGGTATGCCGTCCTCGTCCCAGCCTCTCTTCTGATAGTACAGCGAAAGAAGATTCTGGAAATCCTCCTTGTCGATCACCCTTCCCGCATTTGGCCCAGTGAGAGGGGGGTTGGCCCAGACCTTGTAAGGAAGACTGTCGTCCTTGCGACTCACGCCGAGGCGCACATTTATCAGGCGCGTCAAGTCGTAAACGTCATTGGACAGCTCCAGGAGTTGTTCGAGGGACGCTTCCTTGCCTGTTACATATTTGTAGAAATTCTCGTAGTGCCGTTCACTCAGCCCCAGCTCGATCCAAGGCAGGCGGCACACACCGAGCATGTCAAATAAAGGACGCAGCTTCTGGTGATAGATTACAGTATTGACCTTCTCGTCGTCGGACCAGCCCTGCCCCTCCTCAATCTCCCTGGCGATTGTCCACGCCCGCGTGTGGTGTGCGCCTATGTCCGAGGTTGCATATGCCAGCCCCATTGAGATACTGGGGCGGCTGTCGTAAGCCGACTGCTCCAAGCCCTTGACCTGGAGGACAATCTTATCCATCTCGGGCCACTTATCGATAATGCGGCGAGCCCCATCGGCAAGAACATCGCCGATGCCCTGCCGGTTGGCGATTCTTTGTATCAGGTCCAGGATGGCTTCCTCATCCCCCCAAGTTATCTCCCTGCCGTCGAGATCAGATAGCGAGAGAATCCCCCTCTCATACCCCTCTATCACGGCTCCCACGATGTTGCCTGTTGAAATCGTATCCATCCCGAACTCATCGCACAGCCGGTTTGCCGAGAGAATCGCAGCGAAATTATCGATTCCAAGGTTCGGGCCCAGCATGGCGCACGATTCATATTCCGGCCCCTCGACCACCGTGCCCGAATATTTCCCCATCTTCACTAGGCAGATATTGCTACAACACATGGGACATGAAAAACACGCGCTATCGCCTATCTTATAGTGGTCGAGCATCATCGCGCCGTTGATCTGGTCGTGCCTGGCAAAAACGCTGTCCTTGAAATTATATGCAGGCAGAATCCCCTTCTCGTTGGCGTACTCGATGACGTTCATCAAGCCTTCTCGCTGCCACATATTAAAATATTTGTGCTCCTCGAGGTATTTACAGGCCTTCTCGGTCTCCGCCACTAGCCCGGGCACGTCATAAACTGGAATATCCTTGTGTCCCCGCACCACGATCGCCTTGAGGTTCTTTGACCCCATGATCGCACCTATTCCTGTCCTGCCGGCATTGCGGCCCCAGTCAGTATTGACACAGGCGAATCTCACCATATTCTCGCCCGCTGCGCCGATGACAGCGATATGTACCGCGTGGGTGCCGAGCCGCTCCTTGATTATTCCTTCAGCCTCCAGGCAACTCTTGCCTTTCAGTTCAGGCATGAGAATGATGGTTGTCTTATTGTTGTCGATGAAAATGATAGACAATTCCGGCGCCCGGCCGGTAATAGAGAGAACATCTACTCCCGTCTGCCGCAGCTCGACACCGAAGCTCCCCCCGATTGAGGAATCGCCGTAGAGACCGGTAGCAGGTGAGATGGCGACAAAGGAATTTTTGCCCGATGAAGGCAGGTAAACTCCGGTCAGGGGTCCCGGCGCGACGACCATGAGGTTCTCTGGGCCGAGGGGGTCTACATTGAAGTCATGCTTCCTCAGATTGTCCCATACCAGTTTCGCGCCGAAGCCGCGCCCGCCGATGTACTTCTCGATAAATGTGTCCGGAAGGTCCCTGCGTTCAGCACTGCCCTTTGTAAGGTCTACATGCAGGTGCTTCTTAAAATATCCACTCTTCACACTCATAGCTCTTCCTTCCCTATATCGGCATAGTGGATAATCTTCTTCTCCCCCTTCTCGTAGAACTCGATTTCCTTCATCTGAGTATAGCTCAGGATATTGTTGAGGCGTTTGAACTCACCCAGTGCGGCTACAGGTATGAGCCTAAGCGCACCCTTGGGGCATTTCTTGACACATTCAGGGTCGCCTCCGCACATATCACACTTGATGGGCAGGTCGCAGTCTTCATGAGCATAAATCGCTCCGAAGGGACATGCCTCCACGCATTTATAGCAGGAAGTGCATTTCTCCTCGTCTAGCTGGACGACGCCATCGTTCCATCGCAGGGCATCGGTGGGACATATCTTCACACATGGGGCAACCTTACACTGGCTGCACACGATCGGCATTCTCATGACTGGATGAGGATACGTGATCAGTACTCTTATCGCCGACTTCTTCGGATTGTTGACTCCGAAGTGTTTGATTGCGCATACCAATTCACAAATACTGCAGCCAGAACATAGCTCCGGAATCGCCGTTAGTTTTTTCGACATCATACAATCACCCACAAGACTTATGAAATTGTAGCCAAAGTTGCCGCGAAAGGGTGCATGAAATGGCGCATCAATGAGCAGAATACTCGCTAAAGGGGGGGATTGTCAACCTGAGGGGAGCAGCAGGTGGCTAGCCTGCGGTGGAAGTAGCCGAACCCCTGTGCGTTCATCAAGTAGTTACAAGGCTGGAAAGGTAGGTTGGGCCAAGATTAGAAGACTTGCCTCTATTGGCCTTTCTCGATTGTAGAAAGAAACTCCTGGGTGAGTAACTCCATGGCTATCCGTCGGTAAACCCGGCTAATATACGCCCTGGAGAGACCAAGCTCCCTACTATCTGCTGGCAGCTCAAGACTTCCTTAAGCAGTGCCAGATACTAGCAAGCCCGAGACACTGAGGGCAAGAAGGGGCTATAATAGCACTGTCTGGGGCATAATATTTAAGCCTGATATGTCCATTACTCGCAGAATAGTGGATGCCCATTTTTGCATTTCAGGAGGGAAAGGAGGTTTCAATGGAAGAAGCCCTTCGGGGGATAACAGTACTAGAACCGGCCCAGTACCTATCTGGGCCTGTAGCCGGGATGCTTCTCGCCGATATGGGTGCCACAGTTATCCATATTGAAAAGCCTAAGGTGGGAGACCAATTGCGGCAATATGGCTTCAAGGTGGGTAACCAGAGTTCCCGCTTCTTGTGGGCAAACAGGAATAAAAAGAGCATAACTTTAGACTTAAGCACAAAAAAGGGCACCCAGATATTCAGGGATTTGGCTAAAAGGGCCGATGTCATCATCGAGAACTTCCCACCAGGTAAAATGAGGGAATTCGGCATCAGCTATGAGGAGTTACAGAAGGTTAACCCAGAAATAATCCTTGCCTCGATTTCCGGATTTGGGCAATACGGGCCATACAAGGATAGGGTTGCCTTCGACTTGGTGGCCCAGGCGGCTGGGGGATTAATGAGTCTTACGGGCTATCCCGAACAGCCGCCCGTGAGAGCCGGCGCAGCAATAGCTGATATACTTGGCGGTCTAGTGGCACTTTCTGCCGTACTTATGGCTCTATTCTGGAGGACACGGACAAGGCGAGGGCAACATATAGATGTTTCACTAATGGATACCGTGTTTTTTACTTTAGGCTACCAGTTTATAGACCATGTCAATTTTGACCTAAAGTGTGAGCGACAGGGAAATCGGTACCCTGGAGCAGGCGTAACTGACATCTATGAAGCCAGTGATGGTTATTTCGTACTGCAGGTCCCTACTGACCCGATGTGGATGAAATTAACTGGAGCAATTGGAAGGGAAGATCTTATTGATGATTCTCGATTTGACAGTAACATCAAAAGGTGGCAAAACGCTCATTTGGTGTATGATATTATTGAGCAATGGTCACGGAACAAGCCGATCAACGAAATAACGGAAGCCTTTACCAAGGCTAAAATCCCTTTCTCCCCGGTTATAACTCTTGATCAGCTTGCTGTTGACCCTTCCCTTCTGGCACGAGACATGATTCAGGAGATTGAGCAACCTTACATGGGAAAGATCAGCATTCCAGGAATCCCCGTAAAACTATCGGCTACTCCGGGAATGATTGATAAGCCAGCTCCATTTTTAGGTGAGCACAACCAAGAAGTATACGATCAACTCTTAGGCTTTACAAAGGAGGACCTGATTAAGCTTGAAAAAGAAGGCGTTATCTAGAGGCAGCGATCCTTGGTGACCATTACCACATTAAGTTGATTTTAAGGTGGAGCCTTAGACGAACTTATTAGCCTCTTCAAGGGTTAGCGCTAGATTCCTTCGGGGAGTGAGCATTTCAGCCATAGGCTAGATGAGGAGCGCTGAGGAACGAGGTGATAAACCGAGGTCGACATGAACCTTGCACCGCATGGTACACTCTTTCGGCGGCGCACTCAAACCCGTGCGCCTTCATGAAGTAGTCACAATGTTGGAACGGGAGGTTGTGGTAGAAAGAAGCTAAACGAGGACTTTTAAGAAGGTATTTGGTTCTTAGAGCAGGACACTAAAGGTCAGAAAGAGCAATAATAGTACCATCAGGAGCCAGGGCTCTGGCTTCCGAAGTGGCTGGTGTTTCCAGGGGCAATGTGTGCCACTTTTGTGGATGAAATGTGTTACTACAGACGATATCATGAGTTCGTGAATCGCAGAAATATCGAGTACTGCAACGGAAGAGCAGGTTTGCGGGCATAAAGCAAACATAAGAACAGGAGGATCACAATGCAAGTGAAGGATTTTGCCATGGAGGTCCTGAACCGAACACAGGAAGCTCTTAATCAGGCGGTGGACAGCCTCAGCCCGGATGAGCTGATGTGGCAGCCCAAGCCCGGAGCAAACCACATTGCCTTTATTCTATGGCATATCCTGCGAGTGGAGGACTGGTTCTGCCAGTACATGTTCCAGCGGGTGCCCCAGGTGTGGGAATCGGAGAAGTGGCATGAGAAGCTGAACCTGCCCGATGATCCCCGTATCATCGGCTTTGGCTATACCGCGGAGCAAGTGGATAACTTCCCCCGCGTACAGCTGAGCGACCTCCTCGCCTATGGCGAGGCGGTGCGAGCCCGAACGTTGGAGTTCCTCCGCAACGTCGACCCTGCCAGACTAGATGAGATAGTGAAATCCCGCATCTTCGGCGAGGTCAGCATCGGCCACCTGATAGTCATCCTAATCTGCGACAGACTTCAGCACGTCGGGCAAATGGCCTATCTGCGGGGACTGATAAGAGATCCAGACAAGTAGTCTGCTCACCCCACCTAAAGTGTCCGTTATCCTCAAGGCCAATATATCGAAATATTGCGGACGACATACAGCTCAATACTTTTGCCATCCTTTGCCTTGGCACATGCCACGCACATAAGCCGCTTGGCCCGCATGCAGTAGACTATCTTCCAATATGCTGACTAGCCGCACACCAACCGTAGGCAACGGCTGGAACCACGGTTCGTTAAGCTCGCGGTCCAAGTCAGTCCTTGATAGGGTGAGGAAATATTGCTTCGACCGTTCCACCACTGCACGATGGTAATCCAGTAGTGTCTGAACATCTGGAGATTTAAATGCTGATACCTGCTCTGGAGTGTGGCCGAATCCAATATCTCCGGGATCAGGTGGTCGGTGGAACTTGGAATGCCATCCATCCCTCGTCCACAACTGCTCATCTCCCATCAACGAAGCTATTTGGGTGTCTTGCTGACGTGTCAGGTGCCAAGCTAACCAACCTATGCTATTACAATCTTGACGAGGCTGCCAGTTCAAGTCATCCTGAGTAAGCCCTCTGAGCACACTCTGCATAAACTCAAGCACGCGTCCATAACCATCTGCCAGCAAATCATGCCATTCCATTAGTACCTCCTGTTCTCAAATGTTTGCCAACTCCTCTTTAGCCCTTCTCAGATGCACATAGACTAAGTACTGCTTTTTAAATCTGCAAATGCAACATTTCCTAGGAGTTTTGTCATAAACGAGTTCTGATACTGCCCTATTTGGCAAAGGCCGACCGCAAACCGGCGGCTACTTCCTGCCTCGCCTTCTTCCCCTTTTCGACGGGCATGCTCAAGAAGCCATGGAGCATTCCGTTGTAGCGTGTGCATACTACGGGCACGCCCGCCTCACGCAGCCGGGCCGCGTACGCTTCTCCTTCATCTCGCAAGGGGTCGAACTCGGCGGTGATAACTAGCGCTGGCGGCAGCCCGTACAAGTCTTGCGCCTGTAAGGGAGAAGCATAGGTGTTGTGGCCATCGGCCTCGTTCTGCAGGTAAAGGTTCCAGTGCCACACCATCGCGTCTCTGGTGAGGAAATAGCCCTCCGCGTTCTCCTGATATGACGGGGTGTTAAAAGCAAAATTGGTGACCGGATAGATGAGCAACTGGTAGACCAACGCAGGAGTGCCACGGTGCCGCGCCATCAGTGCGACGACTGCCGCCAGGTTGCCACCGGCACTGTCGCCACCGACGGCAATGCGAGTCGGGTCACCGCCTATGGCATCGGAATTTTCGGCAACCCACTTGGTTGCTGCGTAGCAATCATCCGCCGCGGCCGGAAATCTATGTTCCGGAGCGAGGCGGTAATCTACCGACACCACGATACAGCCAGCCGCGTTTGTCACCGCTCGACAGAGTTCGTCTTCGGTCTCGATACTACAGAGGACAAACCCACCGCCGTGAAAGAAAACCAGCGCAGGAAAAGGTCCACTTCCTTGTGGCGTGTAGACACGCACTCGAATGTGCCCGGCTGGACCGCTTATCAGCCGGTCCTCAACTTTAGCAACGGACTCTGGTATGAGCCCTGATAACTCTGCCATCATATCCATCATTTTTCGCGCATCCTCTACCGAGAGCGTATTCCAAGCGGGGATGCCAGTCGCGGCCATCATATCTAGTAGCGCTTGTGCCTCCGGGTCAACAGGCATGATATCCTCCTGGTTCAAAGTTACTACGAAATCGTAGTGGCTAGTAGGCGATAGTCAAGTAGGTTGATTCCCATCTCTTCTGTTACGTCTGCCATCAGAGCCAGGGGGCTGGCTACAAAGGAGGTCATCTATGTGGTATGATCTTACTAGGGGAATCGTAGCCGTTTAGGTAGGCACAAGGCTACCACTTTGCGGGTGTGCTGTCAAGAGGCGACGGTGGAGGCTGGGAAGTAGCCCAACGCTAGAGTATATGCTAGTTCGAAGTTCGAATCTTGCTCGGTGAGACAGGTCTTTTAGTAGATAGAACCCCAGATATGACCTTCAAGACGGTGTTCGCCTTTAGTTAGACTAATTTTTGGTCGGGATTGCACGCTCCACTAAAAGCTTTGCCCTGCTCCCTATTTCTTGCATACTGGGCATCTAATTTCCGTAAGTAACTCGCTAGGCGGCGTCTTTGCCGGTTCATTGAAATACAGCTCTTCTACCGGCCCGATAATTTCGTATCCATTGGCTGCAATCCATGCCAGCAGAGCTTTATAAGTTTCTTCAACTTCTTCGTATGGACCCTTGTGCATTGTTGTAGCTACCTGGGCAACACCCAACAGCTTTACTCCCAAGCCATCTCGGTCAGGGGCACTCTCCGCCACATTCCCAGAGAGAGCGCTGCACACCTCCCAGTGCAATTGGTCGTCTGGAACCTCTCCGGGTATATTGTAGTAGACCGTAATCGCCGGGCCGTGGGGCCTGTATCCCTTCTGGCTAATCCAGCTATAGAGTTTGCCAAAGGCGGTGGGAATCTGGGTGTAATGTCCTGTAATACTAAGGTAAGCCACCATTACAGGGTCTAGCCATTTTATTGTCACTTTTTGTAAAGAACTCATTCTGAACTCCTGATAACTAATAGGGACTCCTTTGGCAACAATTATACTAGCCCTGTCTTCAGTGGTCTAGACAGCAGAGGTCAGAAGTTATCTGCAAAGGTCTTGATTTGATGCCTAGTCTGAAGTAATCCAAAACTGCTGCATCAAATAGAGAATATGAACCTCACTTCAAAGGTTCTGTCTATTGTACAGCACGGCCTACAAGGGAATAGACCAATACGAGGACTCATGCTAGCTCACAGTTCGAGTCCTGCTCGGGGAGCCACTTATATAGGCACTGTTTTTAGTCTCATGGTATGAGATAAACCGGCTAACGGCCAGAGCTGCACGCTCAATGGAGGGGAAGACGGCAAGGCCCGATTTAACGAACTTGTCTTTGGTATCCGTGAAGAGTGATATTCCCTGGCCGCTGCCCCCATAGCTGAGGACTGTGACCAAGGGCTTATGGATTCTCCTAGCTGTTTCTATTATCACTTCACGACCTGTCTCCACGATGACTCGCGCCGGACCCTGAATGATGCCAAGCCCCAGTTCTAAATGAAAAATGATGAAGTCGATCCCGGAATAGCTGGCAACTAACTCTACGGTTCGAGTTATATCCTGTGGCATGAACATGCTAGTGCTGTCTATGGGATTTCTGACGCTGGTGCCCGCCACTGGGGTAAACTCCCTGAGTTGACTCCTGATCTCAGGAGGGAGGACAGGGACAGAGAGGCCTGCGCTCTCGCAGATATCGGCGGCCTCCACGCTGGCTCCGCCGCCGGATCCGATCACCCCCACGTTGCGACCTGCCAGTGGCGGTAGATGGCGGAAGGCCACAAGCAGATCGCTTAGTTCATCCATGCTGTAGACCCGGATGGCCCCTGCCTGCTTGAGCAAGGCACTCCATATCTCCTCGTTGCCTGCCAAGGCCCCCGTATGTGAGCCGGCTGCCCCACCGCCTGCTACAGTCCTGCCTCCCTTGAGCACGATGACCGGCTTGACCGCGGCCGCCTTTATCAACGCCCTGCGAAACCGTGGGCCTTCCTTTACTCCCTCTATATAGGCGGCGATTATCTCCGTATCGTGGTCCGCGGCAAAATGTTCAAGGAAGTCCGACTCATTGAGGTCAACGGCATTTCCATAGCTGACGACCTTGTTGAAGCGGAGGCCACGAAGCGAGCCCATCTGAAGCAGGTTTCCCGCGTTAGCCCCGCTCTGAGACAGGAAGCTTATGTTCCCGCTCTCCTTCGCTTCCTCAGGGATGCCCATACCGAAAGTGATCCGGCTCTTGTAATAGTGAATCCCCATGCAATTGGGGCCGATGAGGCGCACACCCACTCGACGGGCTATGGCCAGAAGTTCAGCCTCCAGTCGCTTCCCCTCCTCCTCGCCAGTCTCGCCGAAGCCGGCGGTGAAGAGGTGAACCACCTTCACCCCCTTGGCGCCGCAGTCCTCAATAAGCTGGGGGGTCAGTGGGGCCGGGATCAGGGAGATGACGTGGTCCACCGATCCGGGCACATCCCCTAAGCAGGGATATGCCTTCAGCCCCTGGATTTGACTAGCCTTGGGGTTTATTGGATATATCTGGCCGGCATAGCCAAATTCCAGCAGACCCCTTAAGAATCCCTGACCCATCCAATTGTTCGGATCGCTAGTAATCCCTACTAAAGCGATAGAGCTGGGGCGGAAGATATACTCCAACTCTTGCCCGTCTCGGGATAATTTCTTGTCTCGTGTTGTCATATCCTTCAAAATACCTCCTGTGGGAAGACGGCTAGGGTCAGCAGTACACAAAAAAGACTAGGTGATATCAAGTAGTTTGCGTTTGCCCAGTTGCCTCATAGCTCCATTCTAATGTTACGATTCCTCGCGGTCAAGGCCAAAGTGAGAAAGAAAAGGTTGCATGCAACGCTTTTTTGGTCAATGCCTATAGCGCAGAACCAGGTTAGAGGAGGAGCTACACAAACTGGGGACCTAGTGGAGGCTGGGAACAGACGCTGGATTAGGATAGCGTAGACACGATAAACGAAAAGCTGTGCCCTTTGAGCTTGCCATCTCCAAGGCTTGAGCGACGATGATGAGGTGAGGGCTCACAGAGGGTTTTGTCTATTGGATAATATGAAGGTCTAGTCGGTGGATTTTAGACTTGTAGTGCTAGTAAGTGATGGTACTAGAGTGTCCATTAGCCCGATCCCATCATATGTACCTTTTTTATTGAAGTCGAACATTCATACAGCTAAGGTCACCAGATGCCAGGCATCAGGCGATAGCGTACCTGTCGGGCGTAATCACGATAGCCGGCGAGTTCATTGTGGAGCATTCGGTCTTCAAGCACCGTGCGAGCGACTATCAGCAGCGCAGCTAGTCCGCCTGGAATAAGCGACCAGAGTGAGCCGAGTATAAGTGGTAGCGCGAGCGACTGAATAATCGCACCGACGTAACCTGGGTGGCGCATGAACCGGTATGGCCCAGTGGTACAGACGGTGTGCCCGCGATCTTCCTGGATTCGGACAACCGCTGCAAAGTAGGTGTTTGACACCATTGCCCAACTGAAAAGTGCGAACCCCAGTACCAAGACGACTCCACCTGCGATATGAAATGTAAGCGCGACTGGACCAGTCCACCCAAAACGCACATCCAGACCGGCGACGAGCAAGATGAGTACGAAGTGCATTATAGCCCACGTACCGCCAATAATTCTGTCCCAACCCCTCATCCCTCCGACCGTGGCGCGTTCCGCAACAGTCTCTGGGCTATAACGAAGCATTATGGCAGCATTAATCGATATCCCAACCAGGTACATACTTATCAATACCCAGGCCCACAACCAGTTCAGTAGGCCTGAAGAAAGAAATAGCATCGCCCCTTGGAAAATGAGAGTGAAGACTAACTGCATTGCTCTCTTGATGATACTGGCTTTCAGGTCCGGGTCCATTAGGGGCACGTTTGAGTCAGATTTGCTATTCATGTTCTTTACTTGACAGAATCCTCTCTTATTGAGGATTTCCTCAATACTTCCTTTTTAAGGATACTGTAAAATCTATCTTTCGCACTCCGCTCGATCCAAGGACAATGACCGCATTTTTCTAACGGGATGAGTCGAAAGTCTTTTAGAATACGAGCAAGGGGGTCTTTGATCCCGTCGGAAAGATGGGGATCGTAGTCGCCATGGATCGCGACTACAGGACATTGGATCCTCTTCCCGAGCTCTAAAAGCTTCCCACTGCTTCTTAGCTCCCTAGCTTGCTCCCATACACTTTGATAGATATCGTACTGGCATTCTAGTATCTCGCTGTCAAGGGGCAAGGGATTATATGAGTCAGCCTTGGATATCAACTTTCCAAATCGGGCCATGAGCGTGTTTTTATCTTCAATGGCAGGGGCGTTCAAGGTTTCCAAGAGGGAAAGGGCTTCCTCTCTTTCTTCTTCACGAAGCCGACTTAACCGAGTTTTCATAATGTTTGCGGCATATTTTTCTTCGTAGGCCCCACTCCCAATGAGTATGAGTTTTTTTACGAATGAAGGATACTGGGCG
>Ga0209635_10001715_pt1 | contig 16457 bp, 13 predicted proteins | sample DeeMarSWOR230_32_FD_187463 | JGI IMG/M metagenome (GOLD analysis project Ga0209635, IMG submission 187463) | Marine sediment microbial communities from White Oak River estuary, North Carolina - WOR-2-30_32 (SPAdes) (version 2) | ecosystem: Environmental > Aquatic > Marine > Intertidal zone >... | reverse complement strand
AGTTGGGCTGAACTTTTGGTTACTGCTCATAAACAACACTGGGCAGCCGTTGGCCCTAAAATGGGCAATGGCAATCCAAACACGACAATTAGCTGGGCCGACTTCTATATGTCATATGGTGAGTGGGCTCACCCGGCATCATCTGGGGCAGTTCGTCATTTACCGGGACACAACAGCAGCTACAAACGTGATATCTTGCTTGAATACGCAAATGAACTTGAATGCTTGATGGAGGCAGAGAGCATCCTTCACCGCCGCTTGACTTCACAGGGATATGAGCTGATGCTTGAAACGGGCACATGTACTTTACATCTTAATTACGCTAAATGGTCATCATGGATGTTAAAGAGGTATTATCAGGGACGCCAATTCGCATCTACCTGGGCAAGATCATGGCCGTGGGCCCACCGGCTATTATATAGCATTGCTTCCCCCCTAATCCCATGGATTCGCTTAAGTCGCATACAGAAGCATATTCGACGGGGGCAGGGTCTTAATTTTCTAATACGCCTGATGCCCGCGTTGCTGCTGGGATTATTAGCGGAAGGTGTTGGTCACATGATTGGTTATATGGCTGGGACTGGGGGCTGTATTGAAAAGCTGACAAAATATGAGTTTGACCGTGTGAAGCAGGTTAAACTAATATAATATACCGAAAATAGACCCTATATAGCTAAAGAAGCAATAACAAATGAGAACGAAAGAGCGCTGGGATTACCTGAGAAGATCACTGAAGCTTGGTAGTGATATTCTGATTCGCGGTCGCCTTGATTTCGCATTCGATCTTATGCCGTTTAACGTGGCCCATATGTCACTGGCACGGCGGCTCAACCTAATCAGGTCAGCAGCCAACTTAGCCTACCGAAGGTTACAGCCATGGAGCTGGCCTACCCATATGCAGATAGAACTGGCCAATTATTGCAACCTGAAGTGTAGAGTATGTCCAACTGGCCTTGGCAAACTGAATCGCCCGCCAAAAGCGATGGATACGGCTCTATTTGAACGACTGATAAATGAAGTCGGACCCTATCTGATGACGGCAAGCTTGTGGGGTTGGGGAGAACCGCTGCTTCATCCACAGTTGTGCGATATTCTGCGTATCGCCCAGAAGCAAGGAATGGCGACGTTAATTTCCACTAATGGTCAAAATTTAAGTGATGAAAATGTCTTAAAGGCGCTGGTGGACTATCCACCGACGTACTTAATAGTTGCCCTAGATGGCATTACTGACGAAACGAATTCTTTATTCCGGGTCGGTGCAAAAGTCGATAAGGCCTTAAGTGGCGTGCATCGTCTGGTACGAATGAGGGCCCAGAAAGGGTCGAAGCTACCGATTGTCCATCTGCGTTACATTGTCATGAAACACAATGAACATGAATTGCCATACCTCCCGAAGTTTGCTGCCGAGAATGAGTTCGATATAATGACGATTCGCACGCTATCAATTATAGATGCGCCCGAGGAAACGCATCATAATCTGCTCCCCAGCAGTGAAAGATACCAGGCCTATGGCTATGAAAATAACAAGCGCGTCAGCCGTACCGACTTCATGTGCGAAATGGCTTTTACCTTCCCAACCGTGTTTGCTGATGGTACCGTCGTGGCGTGTGATCAGGACTGTAGGGCGCAGCAACCATACGGAAGCCTCGCCGATGGTTCATCTTTTGCCGACATATGGTGGAGTCGACGCGCATCTGAAATACGAAAGACGATAAGGGATAACCCAAGTAAATTCTCTTTCTGCAAAAATTGCCCCTTTAGAGACCGACCAATCAGTACATGTAGTGTCGAGTTCTTAGATCTTCGTAAGTAGGTAGAATGTCATCAACCAAACAGCAGAGTTATTTTAGGGCTTTAATTGAGGAACACGCATTCGTAATTTTCGGATGGAGCTAGGAGGAAAACATGGCTGAGGAAGTAAATTATGGAAGGGTGGATGATACCATTAGTGCTATAGAAGGCGGATGGAAATTTACCGACAACGTTGCCGAAAACTTCGATGCGCATGTCCGAAAGAGTATACCGCTGTACGAAGAGGTCCAGCGGATGGTCGTTGATATGAGCGAGTGGTTTGTTCGCGATGGCAGTACTATTTACGATATAGGGTCATCTACCGGAGAAACTATCTTACATTTACATAATAAACATATTGCCAAACAGAATGTAAGGTACATTGGAATTGATAATAGTAAGGGCATGGTTAAGCAAGCTCAGGAAAAGATTACTGCTAAAAATGTAAAGTTTCTCCACAAAGATGTATTAAAAATAACATTCGACGAGGCTGACCTTGTTATTTCGCTATTCACGATGCATTTTTTGAGTGCGGCAGAGCGATTGCAGATGTTACAGAAAGCTTATCGCTGTCTTCGGGATGGTGGAGCACTTATTATGGCCGAAAAGGTATTAGCCGAGGAAGGCCGAATCAATGACCTATGGACAGAGCTATACTGGGATTTTAAGAAAAGACAAGGATTGAAAGACGATCAAATTTTGCAGAAAGCCAGAAGCCTGCGTGGCATATTGAGACCCTTCACGATTACGGAAAACTTAAAACAGCTGCGAATGATTGGATTTAAGAATATAGACATATTCTTCAAGTGGTACAACTTCGCCGGAATTCTAGCCATCAAAATTCCTAATTCAGAAGATACGAAGATAAAACCGGTGTAAGTGGCTAAAATAAATAGAAGAGCTACGCTAGTTATTACAGAGGTATATGCATATGAATGTTCAATCATCTCTAGGTACAATAGTCCGTTTTGCAGCGGCGCTGGCTCGGAGTAGGTTGCGGAAGATTCTCTGTAGCAAAAAAATTTGGGATTTCCTCACCGTAAATAGCTTAATCGGCGATATCCCGTTTAGTTTCCAGGCAGAAGTTAACGGCGTTAAGTTTAAAATGCGAGGTCCGTTTCGATTTATAGGCGGTATCTATTATGCCACATATCTGACCCAAGGTGCATATGAAGCCGCCGTAACCGCTCATATGACTAATATACTACGGGAATACCCTGCGCCCAGGGTGTTAGATGTCGGCGCAAATTACGGATGGTACACAATCTACATGGCAAAGCTCTTGGGGAGTAGAGGTCTTGTTTTTTCATTTGAACCCAGCGCGGCTTTCTTTCCAAGCCTGAAGAGTAATGTAGAATTGAATGATTTAGATAATGTCCGCCTTTATGAGCTAGCACTGTCTGATAAGCGGGAAACTATCCAGATGACGGCGCCGAAGCACTTTCCGCGGCATATAACGCTAGAGATGAGGGCAATGAATAAAGACGCGGTCCATAGTGACACGGTAGCACTCACGGCAATACCTTTTGATGAACTAAACCAAAAGGAGGCAATTCGGCCGAACGTCGTCAAGATTGATGTACACGGTGTTTGGAAGAAGGTTATTGATGGTATGAGAGAAACTTTATACCGGGATGTGGAGCACCTATACCTTGAGTTAGACGCTAATCCGCAGAGTCCACAGTCGCGTTATGAGGATGTTCATCACGTCATTTCGGTGCTTCGTGATGCCGGTATGGATTTATACGAGCTTCAAGAATTCGATCAACACGATGGTAAAGTTATTAGGCTTGATGAGCACCAAATTAGCCGGGAAAAGCGTGCCATGGTATATGGCTTTAAGGTGAAGTAATAGAATTAAACGAAGATAATCAGGGTATTGCTTATCTCGGTGGTTTTGAGAAACATCTGGAAATAAGTAACCAGCCTATCTTGAAACCGTCTTTATATACACTTAGTTTTGCTTTCCCGGTACGTTTGCGGTAATAAATTGGGACATCTGATATCGGGTAACCCCGTTTGCTTAGTTCAATATATAGCTCAGCTTCGATTTGAAAACCCTCGGTTTTTAAATCCAGTGTCTTAGCAATATCCCCCCGCAATCCCCAATAGCCAGTACACAGATCGCTTATTCGATTTCTATAGAGGAAACTGGCCATAAAGGTTAGTATATGATTGCCCACAATATTTGTTAATCGAATGGCACCCTTTTGTCTTTTTCCCTTTAATCTAGTTCCAATCACGATAGGGTGGCCTTGTTCAAGGAGCTTAAGCATTTCGGGAATATAAATGGCTGGATAGGTATAATCGGCATCAAGAAAGAAGAAATAATCAGCGTTTATAGACTTAAATGCCGTAATGATTGCTCGACCTTTACCCCTTCTCGGCTCGGTAATGATCCGAGCCCCCTTACTCTTGGCAATCTCAACTGTTCGGTCGTTACTTTTGCCATCAACGACAATCACGTCTACTTTATATTGGCTCTCATCAAGTTTGGAGTAGGGTATTTCATCGATTACTTTGCCTATTGCCTGTTCTTCATTTAGGGTAGGCAAGATGATTGCAATGAGGCTCTTTTTCATATTCAAATCCAAGCTCTCTATTTAGATTATAGGTTAGTACTTGGGTATTATATACATTGTGATTTACTTGAGACAATAAATGAAATTAATTAAAACTTTTGGTCTTCTTTTTTATAATTATTGAATATAGTATAACTCGTAAATGATAGTGTGATACAATTCTCTGAGATCAATATTTAAACCTATTAGTAGATATATAGCTCAGCATATCAGGGAAAATAATGACGATACAATTCGATAATAGGAATATTCTAATCATTATTATATCTCTCACACTGCTAACACTTATCTTTATGCTTTATGGCACAGGCGCATCCCGAATTTTGCTGGGGTTATTAGTTTTCTTATTCTTTCCTGGTTATACCTTGCTGTCAGCGCTTTTCCCGAAGCAGGGTGAATTAGATGGCATTGAGAGGATTACTCTTAGTTTCGGCATAAGTATTGCAGTGGTACCTTTGTTAGGGTTAGCTCTTAACTATACTCCTTGGGGTATCAACATCTATTCCATATTTGCATTAACCGCTGTTTTCATTCTGGTAAATTCAACCGTAGCGTTATATCGGCGGTCGAGTAGCGATTCTGATAATCGTTTCAAGCCCAGCATCAACATTAGCCTACCCAGGTATCATGAGATGGGTATTCTGGATAAAGGGCTTTTTACCGTGGTACCGATAGTCGTCCTATTAGCAATAGGTGCTTTCATATACTTTAACATCGCGCCGGATCAGGGAGAGCGATTTAGCGAATTTTACTTACTCAATACTGAAGGACAAGCCATAGGATTTCCTGATCATGCCGTGTTAGGAGAACCGGTAGAACTGGTACTTTGCGTTGTTAATCATGAGTATAGCGATACCACGTATCGAGTAATTGCCCAAATAAATGGTGTTGAGAAGGCTATATTTCTAACGGATAAACTAGCTAACCACCAGGAGTGGCAAAAAAGCATCTCATTGACTCCAATGGTCGCCGGTGAAGGGCAAAAGGTGGAGTTTTGGTTATACCGTAACAATGAAACTGAGCCTTATAATAAAAAATCCCTTCACTTGTACATTGATGTTCTTGAATCAAGCTTAGCTGACTGAAAGCGGGATGTAAATTAAATGAAGGATAGCAGAGACTTCAGGGTAATATTAGTAATTTTATTTTTAGCATCTATTGCTAGCATAATCTATCTCGTATCATTGAAAATAGCTTACCCTTTGTTCCAGAGCACAAGACTTGATGACCCCCTAGCGGTGATACATAGTCTTTCCCCGCCATATTATTTATCTATATGTGTTATATCTCTATCAATACTAACCTGCCTTATGTTCCGTATCCAAAACCGGGGTGTTCATATTGTCCTCCTTTTATTATTGGCGTTAATGATATGGGGTACCCCTTATTTTTTAGCGGAATATGCACGGCCGCCTGATGGTCCTAGAAATATCGGGCTTGCTCTGCAATTACCTCAAGTTCTGCAGGGTGGACAATTCCATAATTCAATTTGGTATGCTTTGGAGTACCCTTTATATCACATATTAGACTACACGTTGCTTAATGCTACGGGAATAGAACCTATTTTACATCTACATCTTTTCCCTCTGATTTATATTTGTTTGTTTGTATTGTTTGGCTATGCATTTCTTATGAAACTGTTCGACCCCCTTACCTCCCTTTTTATTATGCTTCTTACCATGATAGGGCTTCATTATATTGTTTTTCATCCCTCACCCCACGTTATTGGGATGCTTCTGCTAATAGCTGCCCTAATATTATTATGGCGACGCGATACCATCTCAAATATCCTTGCCTGCCTATTGATTATAGCCACAGTTATATCCCATCCTATTTCACCCCTTATACTGGGAGTTTTTATTGCGGCGCAATTAACTATTAATTTATTAACTCGTCAGCGAACTAGGGATAAATTAGTCATAACAGCCATGCTAGCAGTGTGTGTATTAGGGTGGTTTATATGGCCGATACTCCCACTGATGCCCACTGAAGCAGAGGTTACCAAAACCATAGTTCCCGCCGTAACTAGTGGAGAAGCTTTACCTCCGCCGGTGCCCACTGAAGCAGAGCCTGCAGAGGACATAGCTCCCGCCGTAACTAGTGGAGAAGCTTTACCCAAACCTGGTCTTCCCGATATATTCCCGGCTGATGTACAAAGAAATATCTTTCCCAGTGAACTAAAAACAACAAAAAGTTTCTTACTGGGCACTCCATTTATATACAAAAACATATACAATCTCAACAAAGCAATATATTTTCTCTATGCTTTTCTGGCATTCATTGGTTTGAGTTTTGTATTTTATCAGAGTACCGGTTTGCAGCCTAAGAAATTTAAGGATTACTACTCCAAGCCAAATGGTCTAAGTAAAGCTGAGTTACTCATGTTCATCAGCATACCAATTTTGCTGTTACTGACCATCCTGCTTGGGGAAAGAGGACACGTGTTAATTGAAAGGGGTCTCACTTTCGCTATTTTAGCTATATCTTCATTAATAGCCTCGGTAGTGATAAAAATGTATAACCGCTATAACAGTATTGCCCGTAAATTTATCAGTATCATAGTCACTGCTCTTATTTTATTATTAACGGTATCATTTCCAATAGTATCGTATAGTATTGATGCCTACACTAGCTTTCCCATTTCAGAAGAAGCCGGTTTAAAATTTTTAGCTAAATATATGCCTCTGGAGGAAAAGATACTGGCTACTTCGGCAGGGACACAGTTGAATTTATATAAATTAAAAAGAGCCGAGGATATCAAAATTTGGATAAAAAGATCGTTAAACGAAGCTGATATTTTAGCGTTTCGCAAGTCGGGTTACTACTATGCTTCTATGCGTCAAGAACTATCATTTGAAGACAACTGGTTCGTTCGGTATCTAAATGTTGTAAGTACAAGTAATAAATTTGACAGTGTCTACTACAATCCAACATTTTCAGTTTATATTAGGTAAATTCGCAATTAGCAAGTCACAATATAATTGCATGAAGCTTTACCTAATATCGAGGTAGAAAAGAGAAAAATTGGCGGATTCACCTAACAATTATCCTGGTGTAATGGTTGGTACGGTTATAAGCCGGAAAACTGCTTATATTCTCGACCGATTCCTGTTTAATCAAAATGAAATTCAAAAATCCTACCCGTATTGCTTTCTCTTAATGGCTACTGTTGAGCCAGATTTCGCTTTAGAATTCAAGGAGAAAATTATTCAGTGTAATTTGAGGGGCGATGTTATTAAATATGACATAATAAAGCCCGAATACGCCAGGGCTAGCACATGGGCTATAACCTGTGGTAGGGAAGCAATACGTAACTACATGGTTTCTAGAACAAAAGCTGAATTTCTGCTTGCTATTGATTCTGATATGATAGTAGATCCTCTGGTTATCCCAATATTAAAAGATGAGATTAAGGAATGCGATGTGATTCATAGCATCTATAAATTGCGATACGGTGGTACAAACGCAACTGGACTCGGTTGCTCGCTGATAAAAAGAGCTGTCCTTATTAATAACAAATTCCGGTGTCTTGAATTTAAAAATGGACAGGCAATTCGCGGGGAAGGCATTTTTGAGATGCATTTGTTTGAACAAAAACGAAAGGCAAGAAGGGGTTACTTTCTAAAGATTACCCATTATGTAAATAAAAAAAAGGGATATACAGTAATACCTAAATCTTTGAATCCTATTAAGAAATTAACAAATCTACTATTTATAAGATATCTGCTTATTAAAACAAGTATACTAATTCACTTTGACATACCTAAGGCCCTACAACAAGTCATTGCGGGCAAGGAATATCGCTTTCTGAAACGATAGCCGAAAGATAAACCTACAAGGAGTATTATGGGAAAAGTTGCAGTATTTGGTATAGATGGTGCCGAATTAAGTTTAATTGAAAAGTGGCAAGATGAACTGCCTAATTTTAAAAAATTATTAGACGGTGGTGTCTACGGTAAGCTTGAGACTACCCTCCCTCCGTTAACTAGTCCTGCTTGGCCCTGTATGTTTACCGGGCGGAATCCGGCGAAACTCGGTTTGTACGGATTTATTAAGAACTTAGCAAGAGAAGAGGGGCGATTTGAACTTAATACCTCAAATGATTATAACGAAATAGCCATTTGGAGTATTTTAAATAGACACGGGGAAAAGGTAGGGTTGCTTAATGTACCACTTACATTTCCGCCACATAGTATAGATAGCTTTATGGTTTGTGGTATTGGTGCACCAGTCACCGCAAAATCACAGTATACATATCCACCTGAATTGAAAAATATTTTAGATGAAGTCGTTGGTGGATATGAGATAACTCCCATTATTTTACTTGATATACCCGGTAATATACCGAAACAGGTAGCTGCGTTTGAGAAGGTATTAGAAAAGCGGGAAAAGGCAGCCGCGCACCTTATGAGCCATTTTCCTTGGGACTTATTCATCTGTGTTTTTTATGTAATTGATTCAGTCCAGCACCGATTCTGGCATTATATGGAAAAAAAACATATTAAGCGAGGCGATGAACGATACGCCAATTTGATAAAGTACTTCTATATCAAGGTTGATGCTGCTATCGGGCGTCTAATTTCCAAAATGCCAGACGATGTTAATATACTTGTCGTTTCTGATCACGGATTTGGGCCTTGCCATGGCAGGTTTGCTGTTAACAGATGGCTAGAACACAAAAACTTGCTCAGGTTTAAAAGTACTCAATATCAAGATAGGCTCAATTTAACTATTTTGAAAATTAGGAATTTTCTACTTTCTCGCCTGAACCCCAACACAACTGCGCGAATAGCTAAGTTTCTTCCTCAATGGATTTGTACGAGGCTAACAGTTCGTGAAGCGACGCGCCGTCGTATGGAGGAAACCTATAGAAATATTGATTGGACTCATACAAAGGCTTACGGCATAGGTGAAATTGGTCAGATTTACATCAATCTAAAGGGACGTGAACCTTACGGGATAGTTGAACCAGGAACTGAATATGAAAACCTAAGAAACGAAATTATTAGGGAATTAAAGCAGACAGTTAATCCAAATACTGGTGAAAAATTAGAAATTAGAATCTTTAAGAAGGAGGATATATATAAGGGTCAATATTTTAATGCCGCTCCAGACGTTGCGTTTTACATAGATCATTACCCTCAGGCAGTATCAGTAACAACGAAGAACATCTGGCATAAGTCAGAATTAACAGGTCACCATAGTCGGGAGGGCATCTTTTTTGCCTATGGACCTGACATCAATAAAAGTAGGGGTAAATTAAATAATTTAAAGATATTTGATATCACACCAACTATCCTGCATATATTTGGCTTACCTATTCCTAAAGATATAGATGGCAGAGTATTGACTGAAATTTTCGATGAGAAAAGTAAACCGGCTAAAAGAAAGGTTGTCTATCAAGAATTTGGAGAGACTGATAAGATTAGAAACAGAATTAAAAGATTAAAATTACTGAAAAAATCTAAGTAGCAGGTTTAAATATATTAAGTTAAATATCTAATGTCTTACGAAAATCAATACCTCCCTCTACTCGTATTGGTGCTTTCAGTCCTGGATTTTACCCAGAGGCTTTGTTACTACTCTTGGGCCAGCGGTAACATATTCTTATCTAATTAAATAAGGCGTGGATTGGTTAGTGACCGCCGGTTAAAAATTTATAGTGACGGAGAGATATTACGTGGATTTATTACCGCTGTTTAACAATTTATTCGAGTCTGCTTTGCCTAATCCTGATGGCATATCCATTTTCAGAACAATTGCCGGGGTTGTATCAGTATTTTTCTTACCAGGTTTTGTATTCAAGTTGGTATTTTTTCAAAAAGGAAAACTGGGTATCTTGGAGACAATAGTTCTTTCTTTTGGTTTATCCATTGCGATGATAACGCTTAGTGTGCTTTTCCTAAACATGCTCTTTGGAATTGTTATTAATGGAGTCAATTCAGTATTAATTATTATTTCACTCATAATCATGCCAGCACTTATCTATTGTTTTCGTAAATTCGTTCCCGCGATAATGAAAAAAAGTTGAGGTAAATAACAGCCAGACTATTTCTAGCCAAAGTGAGCCAATCTATGAAGATGGATAAAGTTAAGCTTATTGCTACGTCTGATTATTTAAAATTAGTTTTTATATTGACCCTGGCATTCTACTTGGCATTTATACCTCATCAGTCTTATCCATATCCGGTACACCTTGACGAATGGATTCACATGGCCTGCTCAGAAGAAATAATTAAGGAAGGATCTGCATTTGGACTTACTGATCCTTTTAGTGGAGGAGGCTCCAATTTTAATCAATTATTTGAGTTTGGTTTCCATGTATTCTGGGCTGTATTTTATATGATTAGCGGTATCGCATGGTTTGATATTTTTAAATACTTCCCAAGCATAATATTCATTGTGACGGTACTTTCGGTTTATGTTCTTGCTCAAAGGCAAGGATTTGGCTGGGAAGCTGCCATTATTGCCTGTCTTATACCAACTACACTGGGTATATTAGGACCCGGTTTCTTGGTCCCAGTAGCTATGGGATTGCTGTTCATTTCTCTATCTCTTTTTGTGGCTTTCAATATTAAAGGTTGGTTGTCCTATGTGTTACTGTTTATCTTCAGCCTTTTCTTATTTTCCATACACGCCGTAACTGCAATAGGATTAATTATTATTCTTATTCCCTACCTTTTGCTTGGTCTTAAAAAAGATACAAAGCATAGCTTGGGAATAACGCTTTCTGTTTTTGCTCCCTTTGCCATAATTATAATTCTTTTTCCCGGGATTTGGGATGCGCTAGTGCTGCGCCAGGTAGAATCGCTTATGGAGACGTCATCCATTTCGCCATTTATCGACGTTCCGCACATTATAACAATATTCGGTTATATCCCTATTTCTCTCGGTTTATTAGGAATATTCATAATGTTAAAAAGAGGTGGTGATAGCAATTACGGTTTAGTATTGGGGTTACTGGTTTTACTAATAATTCTCTACTCATTTTTCACCTTTGGTTACGGGATAAATCTATTGTATTACCGCGGATTAATATACTTGATGTTGCTCTTGAGTATTGTTGCCGGAGCCGGATTAATGTCGGTTAAAAATGCCAAATTACCTACCTTGCTTATAAATAAGTTTAAAATACCTCACTTCGGGAGTAGCGTGGGGTATATACTATGCCCGATCTTGATTTTTTTGATATTGTATGCCGCAATTCCAGTTCGCCAAAATATACTATACTATCACATGATTGATGAGCCGGATTTCAAGGCTTTTACCTGGATTAGGGATAATCTTGATAGCAGTTACAAGAAAGCAATCCTTGACCCATGGAAGGGAGCCGCCTTTACTGCCATCACCGGGAGAAATGTCTATACTCTTATACGCGTGTGCATCTTGCCTATCGATGAGAAGGCTTATAGTTTTCTGCGTGATGGTTGTAAAGACACTTCTTTTCTAGAGAATAACGGTATATCTATTATTTACACTAGAGATGAGTGTGATAATCCAGAGCTGGTGGAAGTTAAAGATAACATCTATCTACTTGAAGAAGCTCGGGAATAAGCGATTAATTATTTTAGAGCCATACTGGGGGTGTTTCGGCCTAGTACATTTAGAATAGAGTATAACAAGTATAATGGGTGTTGTACCTTGCTTACTCAAATTTGACTAAATTATAATGCAAGGAAGTCTAGGAGATAACATAATTTCATGGGCAGCGATACAGGGCCAAGTAAAACTAGGAAAGTAGTTGTTACCGGTGGTGCTGGATTTATTGGTTCACACCTCGCGGAGAAACTGGCGGGTAAAGGCTATCAGGTTGCCATTATTGACAATCTAGCTAATGGGAAGATGGAGAACATAGCTGAGCTACTAAAGAGAGATAATGTTGAGTTCGTTAAGGACAGTATTACCAATATTGCCTTGATGCGAAAGCTTTTTCAGGGTGTAGAGTATATATTTCATCAAGCTGCCCTAACAAGAGTTCCTCATAGTATAGACGATCCATTAACAACGAACGAGACGAATATCAAGGGTACTTTGTATGTATTGATGGCAGCAAGAGAAAACAAGGTGAAGAAAGTCATTTATGCTTCTTCCTCATCAGTCTATGGTGAAGTACTTACATTGCCACAAAAAGAAAACATGCCGACTAATCCTCTAAGTCCCTATGCTTTAACGAAATTAGCCGCTGAGCATTACTGTGAAGTCTTTCGCCAAATCTATGGCCTCAGCACTATTTCTCTGAGATATTTTAATGTTTATGGCTCAAGACAAGATCCCACCTCCCGTTATGCCACCGCTATTGCTGCCTTTATAGGCAGGATTTCTCAAAACCTGCCCCCGGTGATATTTGGCGATGGCGAGCAAGCCAGAGACTTAACTTTCGTTGAGGATGTAGTTCAAGCGAATATGCTTGCTGCGGAGAGCAAAGCAGAAGGTGTATTTAACATTGGTAGCGGTAAAAGCACCACAGTAAACCAACTTGCTGACTTAATGCTTAGACTGACAGGGAAGAACCTAAAGCCGATTTATCAGAGTGCCAGATTAGGTGATCCCAGGCGCACCTTGGCCGACATTTCCAAGTCTAAGAGCTTTGGTTATGAACCGAAATACAGTTTGGAGGAAGGATTAAGGAAAACCCTCAGGGAGTTTGGATATGAAATATGATTTGGATAAGTCAACGGTATGTGTAGTTGGTCTGGGATATGTTGGCTTACCATTGGCGCAAGCCTTTGCTAGAGGTATGGCAGTCATTGGTTTTGATGTGAGCGAGGAGACAATTCGGGAGATTAATAAAGCTAACGATAATCCAAATCTCACTCTTACAACTGACCCCAAGCAGGTAGGCAGGGCCGATTTCATTATTATTTGCGTTCCAACTCCAGTAACAAAGTCGAAGGAGCCTGATCTATCTTATGTTAGAAATGCAGTCAGTATTACGGCGAAAAATATGAAACGGGGGAGCGTGGTAATACTTGAATCCTCGGTATATCCCGGGGTGACCGAAGACATAGTGAAGCCAATATTAGAGCAGTCTGGGTTTGAATGCGGAAAAGACTTCAAAATTGCCTATTCTCCAGAAAGGGTAAACCCCGGAGATAAAGAACATACTATAGATCAAATAACTAAGGTCGTCGCCGGGATGGACGAGGAGACTACACAGCTAGTGGCTGAGCTTTACCAAAGGGCCGTATCGGATGTTTTTATCGCCAAGAATATCAAGACCGCCGAAGCTGCCAAGATTATTGAAAATGCTCAGCGGGATTTAAACATCGCCTTGATGAATGAGCTATCACTTATTTTTGAAAAATTGGGTATTGATACGGAAGACGTTCTTGATGCTGCAGCTACCAAGTGGAACTTCCATCGTTACTCGCCCGGACTTGTCGGTGGACATTGCATCCCCGTTGACCCTTATTACCTTGTCTATAAAGCCAGGGGACTGGGTTATCACCCCCAGGTTATCCTGGCGGGTAGGGCAATAAATGACTACATGGCCAAGCATATAGCTCAAGTAGCTATAATACTACTAAACAGTGTGGGCAAGGTTATCAAAGATTCCAAAGTATTGATAATGGGGCTAAGCTACAAGGAAAACGTTGCCGATACGAGGGAGGCACCAATAGTTCAGACCATTAAGGAACTTAAGGAATACGGAGTTGATATCTTAGGATATGATCCACTACTTAAGGATATTGAGAGTGAGTTTGGCATAACAGCGGTTAATAATCTAAGAAAGGTTAAAGGTGTAGATTGTATTATCATGGCTGTTGCTCACTCAATTTTCGATGATATCAGGCTTGATGATCTCAAGAGGATAATGGGCAGTAATCCGGTACTGATAGATGTTCGAGCATTTTTCAACAAGGAAGAAGCCCTGGAGAAGGGGTTCCATTATAAGCGATTATAATTAGCCAGGAAACAAAAAACATAATGTGAGGTAAGCAATGAAAATTACCGTGATCGGTGCGGGCTATGTTGGTTTAATAACGGGAGCCTGTTTTGCCAAATTAGGTAACGAAGTTAACATAATTGACATTGATAAGGAAAAACTAGCGGCGATACGTAACCGGAAAGCTCCTATATATGAAGAGGGGTTAGAAAAATTACTGGGCCAAATTAAGCTCAATGTAGGCAGTGATTACCAAATGGTATCATCATCGGATGTGATATTCCTTTGCTTAGGAACTCCGGCAGATGAGACTGGCAATATAGTATTGGATTACCTCGTAGAGGCAACAGGGCAAGTCGCCAAGGTGCTAAAAACAAAAAAGGATTATTGTGTTGTGACTGTCAAGAGTACTGTTGCTCCGGGCACAACCGAGCAAGTAGTTATACCTATTTTAGAAGCATCAGGGAAAAGGGTAGGGGATGGGTTCGGCGTCTGCATGTGCCCAGAATTCTTGCGGGAAGGCAAAGCCATATATGATTTTATAAATCCGGCACGGGTAATCATTGGGGAATACGATCATAAGTCAGGAGATGTTCTTAGCAACTTATATCAATTTGCCAAAGCGCCAATTATGCGTACCGGTTTAAATACTGCCGAGATGATAAAACTGGCGTCTAACTGTTTCCTGGCGACCAAGCTCTCTTATATCAACGAGGTCGGTAACATCTGCAAAAAACTCGGCATAGACGTGTATGAAGTGGCCAAAGGAGTGGGGCTTGATGACCGGATCGGCAGTAAGTTTTTGAACGCTGGTGTAGGGTTTGGTGGTTCATGCCTCCCTAAGGACCTGAAAATGCTGGTTTCAAAGGCAAAAGAAGTAACTTATAAACCAAAGATAATGGAAGCAGTTTCTGATTTTAACGATGCCCAGGCGATAAGGCTCGTTGAATTGCTTAAGAAGCATGTCGCATTAAAGAATTCAACAATAGGTCTTTTGGGTCTGGCATTCAAACCGGATACTGATGACGTCAGGGATTCTAGGGCGATAAAAGTAGTTGAAGCTTTATTACAGGAAGGGGCACTCATAAGGGCTTATGACCCTATGGCGGTCAGTAATTTTCGTAAATTATTCCCTGAGATTGAATATGTTACCCCGGAGGGGGTCATGGGCTCCGATGCCATCCTAATCGTAACCGAATGGGACGAATTCAATCAACTAGATTATAGAGGCAAGGTTGTTATTGATGGACGGAGAATACCCAAGGCGAAAGAGGCAAAAATATACGAGGGGATATGCTGGTAAACGAGAATCGATATTAGCCTAAAGCGGTACAAGAGAAGTATAACTATAGTCATCAACGTTTCAATTTGACCTCCCACTTATATTGTTCTCAAGGTGCTTCATTCAACTCGTAGGTTATTACTGCGCCCACTAGCCGGCACTGGTTACCATCCCATGAATCGTTATAAGCGCGTACGCTATAGCAATTTCGGGAATTATCAACAACGTGATTGCAGGTGGCAACCTTGGATTCGTAGCCTCTTTCGTCAGAGGTGTCTAGTTCGGCTATGGTGAAATCACTGGCTTTGGGAAAGGATAAATATTTAAGGTATACCGAAATATCGCTATCGGAGTTGTCGATGAAAAACACCTGAAATTTGATAATCGTGGCTCCATGTGGCAGCTGTACCGGGGCAACCAGCCCAGCCTCACCGGTTTCGATGAAGACTCCCCATTCTCCACCGGCAGTGTAGTAGTCAACGTTCCGGTCCGGGACGAAGGCTTCAGCTGGGATTGATAAGTAGTAAGTTCGCGGAGAAGAATAACTCACCTTGGTAGTGCTTATTATCCCGTTGACCTTTGTATCTCCGAACACTTCTAATTCAGTAGCCAGATTCTTTTCTCCGATGCTAACATTACCGTTACTATCCACATATACCACATTCGTTGGTGAACCATCAGAGGCATCGAGAGAATGACCATCGCCTACTCCGGGTAGTCCCTGGGGTCCCTCGGGACCGGGGGCTCCCTCAGGCCCGGGTGGTCCTTCAGCCCCGGGTGGTCCCGGGGGTCCGGGTGGCCCCTGTGGTCCCTGTTCTTGAGCACAGGACATGTTCATGCCTATGCTGCCCAAAATCAGGAGTGAGATAAAAATTAAGACCCTTACTGATTTCAACTTACTAAACATTTTTGCACT
>Ga0209635_10001714_pt1 | contig 16458 bp, 16 predicted proteins | sample DeeMarSWOR230_32_FD_187463 | JGI IMG/M metagenome (GOLD analysis project Ga0209635, IMG submission 187463) | Marine sediment microbial communities from White Oak River estuary, North Carolina - WOR-2-30_32 (SPAdes) (version 2) | ecosystem: Environmental > Aquatic > Marine > Intertidal zone >... | reverse complement strand
TTGAAAGTCATTTTTGATAATATACAAGTCGAAGAGTTTGACTATACCTCACGTTAATGAAAAAAACTTCAACTGTCCTCGATGTCGTGGCACTTAATGGTGTCCTCGATGTGATGGCATTTGTCAATTAGCTATTAACCTTGCACTACTTAAAGGTCCAGACGCTGCCAGTGAAAAGGTCGCCCTGAAAAAAATCAGTGTCATTAACAGAAAAACACTGAAACTAAAACACGTTCTTAAGCTCTTTTTTCTCATTGTTACTAACCTCCTGTCTTAATTCGACTTAATTTAATCTACCAAAATTCTACCTTGCATGATATTTAATATCCTCACCTCTCCTCCTTTCAATTTGAACATTTCTTCTTTCCCTTCATTTTTCATGAGATATAACCCTGGTGCCAGGGATGTTGTATATACTCCATCATCATCACTTGAAACAGATATCACATCACCTCCCGTATCTTCTTTCCCATTTGTGCGTTCTGATAACTTTTGAAATCGTATTTTATGTTTTTTGAACCTAGCGATACCATGGTGTGACTTACGCTTCCCACCACTTACAGGGGTAAAAATCACACCAGCAACTACACCCAGGTCTTTCTTCAGAAGTTTTTTTAATTGAATCTTTTTCATCATGATCTTTGATGACCCATCAAACACCATATTAACTATGGAAGGTTCATAACCTTTTTTATAGGCGAATAAAGTGAATCTAGTGTGAGGTGTAGAAGAGAATAAAGGTATTGAATATTCACCTTTTTTCAATGTTTTTGTTTCAGACTCTTCAAAACCATTAAAGACCTTTATGGTAAGATCTTCACAATTGCTGTTATCTTCCAGTAGTACTTCCCCTGAAATCACAGCCACCTGTTTGGAGGCAATATCTTCATAGTTCTCTCTTGCATATTTTGCAAAACGATTCGGGAAAATATGCTTATATTCTTCTTCAACCCTTTTGAAACTAGATAGGGCCTTTGAATAAAGCCCTGCGCGCTCGAAGATATGACCAACCCTTAACATAATCCTTGCTATATGATCTTGTGGTAAAAATTGCTTTAGTTTCTTTAAAAGGGTTTGAATTACCTCAACAGCCTGATCTATATCGCCTTTTCGTTCTAAACAATCTGCTTGTAATTCGTATAGATTGGCTAACAAGATATAATTCTTTGTTTTAAGGAATGATTTCTCCTGTGTCTGGATTATGTTTGAAGATTTATCAACACACTTAGTATATTCATTCATGTCATATAATTTTCTTATCTCACTATACGCGCATTGGTATTTATTGATTGAACTAAAGGCCTTTCCACAAAAAATAAAACCCATTAACAGTATTACACCCACTTTCTCCAGTTTTATTACCATTATCTTCTCGTACTGTCCTCTTTTAATTAGCATTTGTATAGCAAAAAAGACAACTGATCTCATAAAATTTTAAGTTAAAAAACATCAATCTAATCACTTTGAAAAATTGGGGTATTCAAACGACCAAATCCTTGGAATTTCTGTGTAGTAATTTAGAACATTTTATAATTCGATATTCTGATTTTTGCTTGAACGAGACTTCTCGTTTAGGAACCATAATAGCAATCTGTAGTAATGAAAGTCAACAATAAATCATTCTTATTCTCGTTGGTTTCTTCAATGGAAATTTTAGTTGTTTTTAAGATGAAATCCTTTATGGAGACAACCTAGAATGCGTTCCATATGGTATGAAGCTCATAGCTCAAATATAACGTAGCTTCGCTTAAGCAATTGCACATGATTTAACATTGACTACAAATAATATTTCATATTTTTAGATAATCCCTAATTGAAAAATTGAAAATTGGTTTTCATAATCTAGATAATAGTCTCACCTATTCCATCCTTTCATCTTAATTTTGCTCACCTACCTTCCTGCTGGGTGGACTTTTTTCAATAATTCCTATTGAGTTCCTATGTGGTGTGTTATATGTATTCGAGTTCAAATTTAAAATTCACTAATACTAATATGAGTTGACCTATCAACCTTCCCAACAAATTCATTTCTCAGAACCTTGACAATCTTGAAAAAGGATTTGCAAAAAATCGAAATAACTGTTATTAATTTTATAAATAGTGGAGGTGTTTCATATGCCCATCTTTGAGTATCACTGTTCTCGCTGTGGAGAAGATTTTGAAGAACTTGTGTTGAGTAAATCATCAGCCATCAATTGCCCAAACTGTCATGGTAGCGATGTAAGAAAGCTGATGTCAGCCTTTGCCTTCAAAGCCGATGAAAAATTTGTGAGTAGTACAGATACCAGTAGCTGTAACACCTGCGCAACTCATAACTGCAGCACGTGTAGGTCATCTTAACAATAAAAATTTTGTCACTGCACCCAGTTCCCTGCTCCCTGAACCCTATTAAAGGAGATTATCATGAAAATCAAATGGTGTGGTCATGCAACTTTTCTCATTACCTCCGCAGCAGGAAAAAAAATCGTCACTGACCCTTATGAACCTGGCGGATACGATGGTGCCTTAGGCTATGGAAGCATTCCAGATGAGATAGACATCGCGGTGGTCAGCCATGACCACGCAGACCATAACTACGTACAGGGGCTCAAGGGAAAACCCCAGATTGTCAAAGACACAGGAATTCACGTAATATCTGGTATAGAATTCAAAGGTATTCCCACTTACCATGATACCTCCCAAGGTAAGGAAAGAGGTGAAAGTACCATCTTTTGTTTTAGTGTAGATAGTGTTAGAGTATGTCATCTGGGTGATCTTGGACACCCCTTAAGTCCAAAGGAGGTTGCTGAGATTGGAGAAGTTGATGTTCTTATGATTCCGGTAGGCGGTTTCTATACCATCGATGCTAAAGGTGCTACAGAAGTAATGAATAGCCTAAAACCCCGTTTGGTCATACCCATGCACTTCAAAACGGAAAAATGTGGCTTCCCCATCACCACGGTTGATGATTTCATTTCTGGTAAAACTAATGTTAAAACGTTAGATACAAGTGAGATAGAAATTACCAAAGATAATCTTCCTGCCCCAACCGAAATTCAAGTTCTCCCATTTGCCATGTAAAAATTGAAACCACGAAGAAGAGTGCAAGATACAAGAGGTATGATGCATAACTTCGAGTGCTTCGTGGTTTAGTTTTATTCTGCATCTTTCATCCTGATCATTTGTGCCCCATCATGAGCCTAAACTAAATTAAAAAATCCCTTTAAAAATCTATATTATTGAATTATTATAACTAATCTCTTAATTTTAAAGGAAAACCACTATGCAAAGATCAATGACACCCCTTATAAAATTAATCTGCACTCTCTGTTTTATTATTCTTATGGTATGTGGATGTAGGGGTAATAATCTCAACCTGATTGAATCCACTGGAACCATTGAGGCAACCGAGGTTGATATCAGGTCCGAAACATCTGGAAAAATCCTAGCTCTTCATTTTGATGAAGGTGACTGGGTGAAAAAGGGAGATGTCTTAGCAGAGATTGACCATGAAAAGCGAGACATCGAACTGGCTCAAGCAAAAGCCCGATTGGCAGAGGCTGAAGCACAATTAACGCTGCTAATCAAGGGCCTAAGAGACAAAGAAGTGGAAAGGGCACGGGAGGCCTTTTTAGAATCTAAGGTGCTGCTTAAAGACAGTAAAAGAGAATATATGAGGATACAAAAATTGTATGATGAAGGAGTTGTTGATCTTGGATCAAGAGACAAAACTGAAGCTGCGTATGAGGCAGCGCAAAAGCGCTATGAAATAGCCAAGAAGAACTATGAAATTGCCTTAGAGGGCTCACGCAAAGAAGAGATACAAGCTGGAGAAGCTGTCAAAGAGGCAGCAGAGTCTCAGGTAAAACTAATCGAAAGGCAAATAGGGGATGCCACCGTAACTATCCCTATCAATGGGGTGATCAGTGAACGCTATGTGGAGCTGGGAGAATTTGTATCAGTTGGTAGTCTTATCGCCACGGTCATTGATCTTAAACACGTGTGGGTCATGGCATATGTATCAGAAAAAAATCTGGGAAACGTTAAACTGGGACAGCAGGGGAAGGTCATGGTAGACTCTTTTCCCCACAAAGAATTTATAGGTAAGGTTACCTATATCTCCCCTGAAGCAGAATTTACCCCCAAAAATATTCAAACTAGGGAAGAGAGGGTTAAGCTCGTATTCGGTGTGAAAATTGAGCTATACAATCCCAATCAAGAACTCAAACTAGGCATGCCTGCTGATGCGGTAATAGAGGGAGCAGGGGTCAGGGAGTAGGGTATAGGGGCCAGGCAACAAAAAGGTAATAGTCCATGATCGATAGTCCACAGACAACAGAAAAAAGTACTTACTGGCTAATAAGACGGCAAGCTTGTAGGCTAGCGGCTTGCATGCTGGCAAGCATTAAGAATAATTCACGAAAAAATCAGGAGCGCAATTATTATGAAAGCAATAGAATCATCAAAACTAACTAAAAATTTCGATAGAGTCACCGCTGTAAATAATCTTAACCTTTCTATTGAAGAAAGTGAGATCTTCGGCTTCCTAGGGCCTAACGGAGCGGGAAAGAGCACCACCATTCGCATGCTCTGTGGTATACTTGAACCTACTTCAGGAAACGCAACAGTTGGAGGATATAATGTCATCACTGAAGCAGATAAGATCAAAACCATCATTGGCTATATGTCTCAGAGCTTCGGCTTATATCAAGACCTCACCGCTGAGGAAAACCTCACGTTTTATTCAAGGCTTTATATCAAAAACAAAAAAGAGGCTGCGAGACGACGTGAAGAAATTATAGATACTATTGGTCTTGGAAAGTACCTCAAGTATCTAGCCGCAGCTCTCTCAGGTGGTTGGAAGCAACGACTTGCCCTCGCATGCGCAGTGGTTCACCGTCCAAGGATTCTTTTCTTAGATGAACCCACCGCAGGGATTGATCCTGTTTCACGAAGAATCATGTGGGATTTTCTCTATGATCTCTCCAGAAGTGGAATGACCCTCTTTGTTACTACTCACTATATGGAAGAGGCTGAACGATGTAACAAGATTGGCTTCATCTGGGAAGGTAACCTGGTTGCCTATGATACACCTCAAGGGATCAAGGACAATTTCAAGCTCTATCAGATCATAAAAATACAATCTGAAAAAATAAACGAGGTCTTCAAACTTCTCCAAAGGCATGAACTTATAAAAGACATCACTATCTATGGAGATGCGCTCCATCTCGCAGTGGACAGTGCAAAAGTAGCTATGCCTATTCTAAGCCACTTTCTCAAGGAAAACGCTATCGAAATAAGTGAGATGAACACTATCTCACCTTCCATTGAAGATGTTTTCGTAGCTTTATCTAAACAAACTAACTAAATCTGTAACTATTCACCACAGAGATCACCCCAGATAAATAGCTTTGTCCCAGTGGAATAGGCTATGCATTCCACAGGACAAGCATTTAACGGGGCACGCAGAGTACGCAGAGAAGAATAGGTCTAGTAACCTCTGCGGACTCAGCACACTTTGCGGTAAAATTTCACACCATGCTGAGAAGAATATCTGCCATTATCTATAAAGAATATCTCCACATCTCACGTGACATCATTGCCTTGCTCATGCTCATATTTTTCCCCGTTTTTGCCCTCTTTCTCTTTGGCTTCGCAATCAATCTAGACATCAAACATATCCCCCTGGCAGTTTATGATCAAGACCGGTCAGAAGACGCCAGAGCACTCGCAGAAAGCTTTATCCAATCAGGCTACTTTGATTTGAAGGAGCGTCTCTTCTCTGAAAAACAGATTAACCCCCATGTGGACAAAAGAGAGGTAAAAGCTGTCTTGAGCATCCCACCAGACTTTGCAAAAGACATTCATAAAGGTAAAAACACCCCTGTACAGCTCATTATAGACGGCTCTGACAACAATACCGCCAGCATTATCATGGGATACTCCAACACAATTATCCAAAAATTCTCAAGAAAAATTCTAGGAGAGTTACTTTTAAACAAAGGGATGGCTTTCCCTGCCCAACTACCCTCCGTTGATCTGCGTCCAAACATCTGGTACAACCCCATGCTTAAAAGCTCCATTTTCCTGATCCCCGGACTTATCGGTTTAATCCTCATGTCTATTGCAGTGTGTAGAACCTCTATTACCATTGTGAGAGAAAAAGAGAGAGGAACCATGGAAAGCCTCCTTGTTGCTCCCATAAGACCTATTGAACTCATGATAGGTAAAATTATCCCCTATATCCTCATAGCCTTCATAAGTTTGGCTTTGATTATCTTCCTATCCAGATTCATTTTTCAGCTACCCTTTCGAGGAAGCCTTGTAACGTTCCTAAGCCTCTCCGGTATCTTTATCGCTGCCTCCCTTGGCATCGGTCTCTACATCTCAAACGTTGCCGATACCGCTCAAACTGCATGGATGATGGGGTTCTTATCCTCTATTCTCCCTGCGATTATTCTCTCAGGGTTCATCTTCCCCATAGAAAGTATGCCCTATCCTATTCAGCTCATCACCTATCTCTTCCCTATCAGGTATTTCCTGGTAATCCTAAGAGGAATCATTCTCAAAGGTGTCGGTATTACAATCCTCTATCCAGAAGCATTGATACTTCTCATTTTTGCCCTCGCTATGATTACGATAAGTGCACTAAGGTTTAAGAAAAAAGTAGGATGAAGCATGAATTTAGGAAGAATATTCAGCACTACCATAAAGGAACTACAACAGATGAGTCGAGATAAGAAACTCTACCCTCTCCTCTTTTTTGCACCAATCTTACAGATTATTATCCTAGGTTATGCGGCTACCTTTGATATCCATAGTATACCGACGGCTGCTCTTGATAGAGATCAAACACAACTGAGCAGGCAGTACCTCGGATGTTTCCATCATAATGGATACTTCACTATTAAATATCATGTTTCCAACCGTAACCAAATCTATCGTCTTTTAGACGAAGGGAAAGTTAAAATAGGAATAGAAATACCCATAGATTTCGAGAAGAAGTTGAAAAAGGGCATCACATCAGCAGTTCAACTCATCGTTGATGGAACAGAGTCAAACTCTGCAACCATAGCATTGAATTATGCCCGTATTATTTCAGAGAAGTTTTCATCCAGGCGCATTATAGAAAGAATTGATCTTCCTTCCTTTAATGCAGGCAACTTCTTAAGCAGCTTTAGAAGAGAGATTGGGCAAACCTTTCTGGTAGAGAATCGGACACGAGTGTGGTACAACCCTGATCTCTCCAGCGCCGATTTTATGGTGCCTGGAGTGATCTGCATGTTACTTCTCATCGTGACCACTAATCTCACAGCCATTAGTATCGTCAAAGAAAAAGAGATTGGTACCATGGAACAATTACTCGTCACCCCTATCAAGCCCAGTGAACTCATTATTGGTAAATTGATTCCTTTTACCCTGATTGGGTTTATCGATGTGATCTTTATCCTCATAATTGGCTATCTCATCTTTCAAATACCTATCAAGGGAAGTATTGTGTTACTGCTTGCTCTCTCAATCTTTTACCTTTTCTCAACCCTGGGTTTGGGAATAGTTATCTCCACTATTGTGCAAAGCCAAGAACAGTCGATGATCGTTACTTTCCTCATTATACTGATAATGAACATACTATCCGGTATCATTTTCCCCATTGCCAATATGCCCCAGGTGATTCAATACCTCACCTACCTGATGCCTATTCGGTATTTTGCAATTATTGTGCGCGGCATACTTCTGCGTGGAATAGGCTTTGAGATTCTATGGCCACAGGTTCTTGCCCTCATCCTCCTCGGCATTCTCACACTTACTCTCAGTATTAATAGATTAAGGAAAAGGATACAGTAAGATAGTTCACAGGAGTCAGGCGCCCTTTGATCCCTGTCAATTGTTCCCTGTTAACAGCTCTCAGATCCCTGACATCTCTCTATTGATAAATCTAGGCTATTTAATTAAGTATAAATGTATAATTTATAAATTTATTTAAGTTAAATTATACTTATTTAAAATAATATAAATATTTTTTAATATATTCAAACTTAATTTAATTTAAAAAAGCTATTGTTTATTAATTAAAATTAATTTTAGATTTTTTAAGTTATTTTATATCTATATGAATAAAAAAAAGCTTGACAATAATTAAATTAGCATATATAAGCTTTTTAAAGTTATTTTAACTATAGTAAGATTTAAATGAATAAAGATAGAGTAGTTTTAACAACTAAACAGGCGTGCGATTATCTTCAAATCACCAGATTAACCCTATATAAACTAATTAAAGAAAAGAAAATAAAATGTAATAAACTTGGAAAAGATTATCGTTTCCTAAAATCTGATCTAGATAAGCTGGTCAGAGGAGAGCATGAATAAATGAGAGAGAAATCCACCGGCCCCGGGAGACCTAAAGAAATAAACATTCTCAACATGAATGTTGATCACTTTAGGATGAATGCTGAGGAAAAGTTCATCTTCCAAAAGATGAGAGAACTTTTTAAACAGCTAAGAGGGCTACCCAGTGAAGAAAGAAAAGATTCCTTACTGACTCTCTCACTAATTATGAACTCTATCTTTAAGACCAATGAAGAAACTAAAATGATTCCTCACATAGAAGAAAATCTCCAAAAGCTAAAAAGCAGGAAGGTTGAATTTGAAGGTTTTGTAAATAGTGCCAAATATGATTTGTACAAAGAAGTAGTACTATACGACTTCAAAATCAATGATGAAAAAATACCTTTTCTCTTAAGTAGTCAATTGCTTCTCGTACCTTGTTTCGACGTCTATCAAATTCAAAAAAATAAAGGACTAGAGGTGATCTTGATAGAAGATGAATTTGGCTTACAAAAACTCTATATAGTAGGAAAGGGGATTTTAAAATACAGGAAAGGAGAGGAGCTCGTAATCGACATAAGTAGACACTATGCACTTTCTCTGGTGTAACTACAACATCTGCCTATAAAACTACAGAGTGCACAAAACACACTAGCGGAGCGCTACGCTTAAGTGACGGTTCCTTGGACTTTGAGGAGTGGCTTTGGCCTTGAGGCATCCTGAAACGAAGTGATCCTCACGCGTAGCGATACTCAAACGAAGTCATCTTTTAAATTCTCTGTGGTAAATGAAAGGAGGAATGAAAGGGAACATGGATTATATAACATGTGAAAAAAGGAAAAATTCTCCCAAGATTAATGTGCTTATCTGCGAAAAGAAATGTGAACATGCTAAAAAGTGCAAACCGTATCTCAACTATCTGAAGGCACAATCAAGTAGGGTGCCTATAAATGAATGCGTCTCAGTAGTGGAAGATCTGATATCAGTCAAAAGCTCAAACAAAGAGAAAGACTCTTTAATCGCTGTAGGTAAGTGATTTGGGAGAGAATGATTCTAAGTTTTGATTAACCTCACTATGAGGCTAAATCCCCAGCTCACAATCACCAACATAAAAAAGTAGAAAACAAGAGTAAGAGCCCTTCCTCTTTCTTCTCCTGCCTGTTTAAATGCATTTTTCCATTTTTCAAAGAAACTCACCGCCAGGGAATGATTGGCAAAAGTTTGCTGCTTGAATAAAAAGCTCGATATTATTCCAACAGTAAAAGCTAAGATGCAACCCGTTACATTCCACCAGAGCCATGAGATCTCGGGGAAAAAGGACCAGAGAAAAATATTACACACAATGCCTGAAAACAATCCGATAATTACTCCAGCACTTTTCGCAGACTTCGTCACTATTCCCAATGCAAACACCGCCAGTAAGGGACCATAAAACACAGATCCAATTTTATTTATACCCTCTATGACCGTCGACGAGACACTACCCACCAGATAGGCAAATATCGTACACAGAGATCCCCATAAAAAGGTTATTAACCGTGAGTAGAAGATAAATCTCTTTTGAATAACTGCATTGAGTGTTGAAGAACTCACCAAAAGATCCTTCATGGTTGCTGCACTCAGAGAATTTATGGCAGAATCAAGACTGGACATAGCTGCAGCAAAGATGCCAACCAGTATGAAGCCAATGATCCCATGGGGCAGATAGTTAACAATAAACAGGGGAAGGAGGTAATCGTAGTGGTCGACAGGAAGTGCAGCCCTCAATTCAGGATTATTGGTCAGGAAGACAATCATAAATACCCCCAGTGCACAATAACTTGCAACCAGAGGAAACCGCAACATACCATTTATGAAAAGTGATCTATTAGATTCCTTAATGGAGGAGGAACATAAGACCCTTTGTACCTGGCTTTGATCGCATCCATAATACGAAATATAGAGGAACAGTCCTCCCACCACCATTGGCCAAAAGCTGAAGGTACGTCCGTCACCAAAGCCATGGTGATGAAAATCCACAGCCTCTAAGTTGGCTTGCATGAGAATAGAAGTTATCCCCTGCCAATCATCCATCAGAAACAATCCATATCCTAAACAGATAAAAACGGATATCCACAGTATAATAAGCTGCAGGGCATCGGTATAAATTACTGCTTTAATCCCTCCCACCATGGTATAGATAGTGCTAATGAATCCTGTGAGTATGATAGTTAACCAAAGGGGTAGACCAAAGCACACTGCAGTAACAATGGAGACAGCATAGATGGCAACACCAGTAGCTAATCCTCGGCTTAGTTGAAAAAAGGCACTCATAATGCACCTCACAGGATAATTAAACCTTCTCTCCAGATACTCATATACGGTAGTTATTTTCAACTTATAAAATAGCGGGATGAAAAAGATCATGAGGACAACCATAGCCAATGGCACCGCAAGCTCATACTGAAGCCATAGAAGACCTCCTTCTTCATTCAGGGCAACAAATGCCGGGGCACTGATAATACTCACAGATCCACACTGGGTAGCCATAATTGAAAGGGCAATAACCAGTGACGATATCCTCCTTCCTCCGAGGAAATAGTCTACCTCCCCTCTCTGAGATTTGCCAATAAGTGCACTCATCCCAATCAAAGCAGCAAGGTAGACTGAAATGACCGACCAGTCCAGCAGCGTTAAATGCATATCATACAATCCTCGCTATCCTCATTATCTGTGGTTGGAGGTGATGAATAAAACTTATTGAGCTCTTAAAGAGATAAAAGTGGATGGCTTCACTCCAAAAAACTACATGCGTGATTTTGGCTAACTCGTGGAATGAACGAAGTGAAAGTTAATGTGGATAAGTTGCTATTTGTCTGATTTTTTCTCACTAATCCCTAAACACTGTCTCCTAGCCCCTGTTTCTTAACTTCTTTGGCAGCGTAAAGTGGCTACATTCTAAAACCACCCATAAAAGAGAGCAGTAGTGCAATAAGCACTGCGTAAATGACCCAACCAATCACACACACACCTATAGCCCGCAGTGTTCCAGTGTAATCAAGGGCTTGTCTCACTGCGATAACCATAGCTACCAGCATCCAGATCGATGCTGCAAAAAAGACAATCCCTGACAAACCTGGAATAATACCCAGCACTCTGATCAACCCTGGAGAACTTGAAAAGCCAATAGTGCGCAACAATTCACCGTAATCTGCTCTGGTCTGAGGCTCTGGGAGGAGCTTGGTACCAATCAAGTATGTGAGATATGCCCAGATGAACCACCCGACGAGTGCCGAAGCGGTTCCCATAAAGATTCCACCAACCCCCCCTTGTGCAATGCTCCCCACTCCTGCAGCTACACTGGAGATAATAACAACTGTCATAGCCTGCCCCATTGCCCCTTTATCAGCCTCAACCTCTTCATAGAGATTCACATCTAGTTTTGCAGCCCGAATGATACGATCAACAAAGATATTCATTTTATTCCTCCTTTTTAGTAAAATACAATTAATCTAAAAATAGCTTTTCCTGTTTTCTACTCTTCTAAAAACAATCATAACTACGCCTACCCTTAACTTAAATGTTTGGAAAACATGGTAGTTGTTTCAACTCCCTTGATTTTTTTACGAAAATTAAAGACGTTTGTCAAAAGATATTTTAAAAAGAAATGAAAGCACAGCCATGATTTCGATGGATAAAGAAATAGGGAGCTTTTAGAACTGTCTTCCTTACGTTCCCTCTTCTTAATCTCTGTTTCCGGAGTAATGGCTCTATACATGTTTCACATGGAAAAGAGGAATCCTCAGAGTAGCGAACATAGGGGAGGGCAGAGCTCGACAGTGCCAGTTGATGAGAATAATCAAGGCTATGAATTCTTTGCACGAAAAAGGAATCTTCGTGTGCAAAAGCTAATATATGAATGGTAGTGGCTAGATGCTTCTTTTATTTACTAAAGTATTACTGCACCTGTACCGAAAAATGAATAAAACCTTCTTTTCCCAATTAATCATCAGCATGAGACTGAGAATTGGGAAGGGGGTTTTCTACCTGAATTATGTCTCCCTCAATTAATGATACCTCAGAAAGAATCCCCTTTTGCCTTCTTAAATCTTCAATCATCTTGAGCGGGCGCTCAAGTTGAGTGCGGCGTGTTGAGGTTAAGACAGAAAATTCCTTTTGGGCCTCATCGATCTTCTTTCCCATCTTCTCAAGTGATTTCAGAAAATTAGCCCATTGTTTATTAAATGAACCGAGTAGTGATAGTATTTGAGCAGCTGTTTTCTCCAAATTGAAGTTATCCACCGCCTGTCTGATTATAGCGAGTATGGCATAAAGCGTGATGGGTGAACAAAGTATTACCTTGCTCCTGAGAGCCTCATCCAGCACGGAACTATCATTCTCATTTATAAAGGCATAAACCTGTTCATTTGGTATGAACACTATTACATAGTCTACTGTGTTTTCAGCAGGGTTTATGTAGTCTCTGGTTGTTACCTCCTTGATTCGTCCCCTCACATCCTTCAAGAACTGATTTTTGTATCTCTCTCTGTCGCTTTCCCCACCTGCCTCAAGATAGCGCAGGTAATTATCCAGAGGGAATTTGACATCCATGTTTACTCTGAGGTCTTGAGGTAAAAGAAATGTGTAGTCAGGACGTGTACCCACTGTTTCCAGGACCTTCTGCTTCCGATAATTGATGCCCTCAACAAACCCCGCTAATCTCAACACATCCTCAGCCATCCTCTCTCCCCACTGTCCCCGGGCTTTTGTACTTGCTAAGGCTGCCCGTAATTGACTAGTCGTTTCTTGAAGTTTTCCAGTCTGTTCAGCAGTAGATTTCAACTGAGTGGTAAGTTCGCCAAACTTCTTTTCCCTATCCTTCTCAAAGCTCGTCACAAGATCTTGAACCCTCTGTAAATCACCTTTCATTGCCTCAAGTGTGTGATCAATCAGTTTTTTCTTCCCTTCAAGCTCTTTCTCTCCTACTTGTGTTTGCTTTGAAAGTGTTTCGTTTGCAATCTTCAGGAATTCTTCTGTATTTCTTGACAAGGCATCTAGGGAAAGTGCTCCGAAGGACTCTTTGATTCTATTGATAAAAACCTCCAGATCTTGAACCCTCTGAGATTCACTCTGAGAAATGAGCTCTTGGGCTATTGCTTTAGCCTCTCGCATGCGTAAATGATAGATGATTAGTACAATAACTGCTCCAAGGACTACACCGATGGTGAAAACCGCCAGATACTCCATATAAAACCTTCTCAATAAACTCCAGTAAATGGGATTGATAACCTACTAAAATTCTAGTTGAAATATCAGGAGATGTAAAGCAAGAAATGAGTTACCCCCTTACAGACTATGAACTTTTTGATAAAAATGAATATCTCATTAATTATGCTTACACTATTATGAAAATTTTAAACGGCTGAAATCAGTGGATACTCTCCAAGTCACAGTTGATAAAAAACACCTGATTACTATTGGGGAGCGACTCTATGCCGAGAGTATTGAGTTAATCCGGGAGTTGGTCAACAACGCCTATGATGCCGATGCTACTATAGTTGAAATCGACTTCAAATCTGATCGCATTGAAGTGCGAGATAATGGCACCGGAATGGATCTCAAGGGATTACAGCAATACTTCACCATCGGTTCCGATGAAAAAGTGACGGCACACATCAGTCCCTGCTTTCAACGAGAGCGGATTGGCCAATTCGGTATCGGAAAATTCGCAAGCCTCTTTGCCTGTAATACCTTTGAAATTTTTACCAAAAAGGGAGACTTTACAGCCAGGGTAATCTTTGACAAAGAATATTGGGAGAACTCCGGTAATGTCTGGTCTCTTCTACTCGAACAAATTCCTATTCACCCACATATGGAAGATGGCACCACGGTAATACTGCGCAATCTTACAAAATCCTTTAACTTGAGAGATCTGGAAGATCGGATCAAGGAGAGTGTGCCCCTCAAGGCTCCCCATTTTAAAGTCCTCCTTAACAAACGTCCGGTCCTTCCCAAGAGCTTTACCGGACACAGGATACCTATTCTGGAAGGATGTTCTTTCGGTCCTATCAGCGGAGAGATCGTAATCCTTCCCCAGTCAGCTGCTACCATGGATGATGTCGGCATCGAAATCAAGGTTACACAGGTCACCATCACTCGTGAGCTCTTCGGAATGGAATACTGGGGAAAGGATATGGCTCGAGTGAGGGGAGAGATTCATGCCAATTTCCTTCCAGTTACCAGCGACCGTTCCAGTTTTATTCGTGACTCAGAAGAATATAAGGAATTCCAGGCCCAAATGGAAAAGATTATGGAGGAAGTAGCAAAGATTCTGGGAAGGCTCACTACCAAGCAAGAAAGCAGGAGAGCTCACAGAGCTATTAAAGAGGCAATGGAGAAAGTCTGTCGGTCCCTTAGGCAAAATCCCGATCTTTCACCTTTCGGTGGCCTTCCAGTAGCTGAAGGAGAAGGTATCGGTGGAGCAGGCGAACTTCCTGAAGAAAAGGAAGAACGGTTTGAAACCATTGCCCCTGACGAGAAACAGCAACGCAGGCGTGAGCGAAAGGCCAGACAGAAACGACCAACCATTAAACGTGCTACTCCCCATGCAATTGTCAAGAGGATGAAATTCGGTGATTTTGGTGTCTCGGTCTGCCTTGATCACTTTGGAAAAGAGGGATCGGAGAGTTTTGCAGAAGGTACAGTGATTTATATTAACCGCGACCACCCCCTCTTCCAGAGGGAAATGAGAAAACCCGCCAACTTTACTATGCATTTAGCTCGTCTTCTCACCCAAGAAATCTCTTTAATGAAAGATCCCCGTAATCCTCGACACGCCTTTGAGCGACAGAGCCGCCTCCTTAAGGATGCATTTGTGGATAAATAGCGATTATAGTAAAGCTGACAGTATATCCTATCTTATACGTACTTTTATAATAATATTTTCCAAAATAGTTTAGTGATTATCCGAAACTAAAAAAGAGACTTGTTTATACATTGGTTTCTATCTACTCACAAAATTAGAATTTTAAAGTCCAGATTTGACCTGAAAGCTATAGTAATAGAACTATGACAGATATTACAATTTAACATTTCTGAATGTATATTATACTAAATCTCAATCGAAAGCAGCCTTGACATTCGGCAAGCAATGTCATTTTTGTACTTATCATAGATATCACCATATAGTGTGTTCCTAGTTCCACTATGAATTAAAATTGTGTGATGAGGGACAGGTGTGCCAGCTCTTTTCCAATTGCCCTGGTTAACATCATGTCGCCAATCGAGTCCCTCTCCTGGAACGTGTTGCGGATTGCTTCTTTCCTGGCATTCAATTCCTTCATGTACTCCGGAGGGCTCGGATCCTCTTTTTTCCAGAGGTCTATGTAAACTTTGAGGTAATCCAGAGTCAGATTGAGAAGTCTTTCCTGATTTTCTTTGGTTGCTTCAGCCTCTGTAGTGATGAGATAAGGTGAGTTGATTGTCCGAAACCAGTTCTCGCTCCTCACCTTAGAGGGTGGAAAGTACTCAAGCCCTTCGGCGTATATTTCTTCAAGGGGGGTAAGGTACTTCTCCAGATAGGGGAGATCGCGAATGCAGTCAGCAAGTGGGTAGAGGTCAATGATGAAAAAGCTCCCTTTGGCGCTTTCAGCCCAGTAACTTGAATAGATAGGCAGTGCATAGTTATCATCAGGCCAGATCATAAGTGCATAGGACATGAGCTTGTCCCGGAAACACCCAACACCAAACGCTATCTTCTCCAGTTTCGGTGCTTTGTAGAGGTACTTAAACCCTGTGTACCCTTCGCCCTTTTGATCCCAGAGAGGTTTGATGTCATAACCTCGATACTTGTCCATGACTGTCCCGCCAAATTCCTTTAACAACTCCTGAACTTTTTCACTGTAGGGTGGAAATAAATACTCCTCACTCATGCTTCCTCCTCATTTAAAAAGACTTAGGGTCAACTCTTGACGGATTGTTGCCCAAACAAAAATTCCTTTGATCTGTCTTTAAAACGTTTAAAAAACATTTTTAGACAAGCGAAAAGGAATGTGGGCAACAATCCATTGAATGTGGACAAAATCTTCTCAGCAAAAAGTGGAGATTTGCCCTTATTATTATAGATTTGTTGTCCAATGTCAAGGACTGATCCTGCTTCTCTACCTAAAAGTGGTG
>Ga0209635_10001712_pt1 | contig 16462 bp, 15 predicted proteins | sample DeeMarSWOR230_32_FD_187463 | JGI IMG/M metagenome (GOLD analysis project Ga0209635, IMG submission 187463) | Marine sediment microbial communities from White Oak River estuary, North Carolina - WOR-2-30_32 (SPAdes) (version 2) | ecosystem: Environmental > Aquatic > Marine > Intertidal zone >... | reverse complement strand
GAAATGTTTCAATTCGATTAAAAAACATCTTAACCAAAAGGGTATTTTTATTTGCGACATGAATTCCGATTACAAGATAAATAAAGTGTTACCAGAATACAAGGTTGATTATTACGACTTTAGTGATGCTAATGCTGAATTAATTTGGTTAAACTCACACCAGAAAAATTACTGGATCGGAGAGGTTATTTTATTTAAAAAAGCAGAAGACGGAAAATATGAACGGTTTTACGAGAAGTACATTGAAAGGGCATACGAATTAAAAACGATAAAAAAATTGCTAAAAGAAGCAGAATTCGAGATCTTGCAAACCTACTCCGATTTTGAATTTAACAAAATAAAAAAAGACTCAAAACGTTGGTTTTTCGTAAACAAGATAAAAACTGATTAACGAATTATTTATTAATCCGAGTGTGAACTCGTCCTAAGTTCATTCTGTTATAAGAGATGATGAAAGTATGCCAATCAAAGTTGCTATTGTAGGCGTTGGAAATTTTTGTTCTGCATTCGTTCAGGGTTTATACTACTATAAGGATGCAAAAGAGGGTGAAGGGGCTCTTGGGGTCCTTAACATCACCCTAGGAAAATACCACATAACTGACATTGAAATAGTAGCTGCCTTTGATATTGATACACGAAAAGTAGGAAAAGATTTAAGCGTAGCAATTTTTGCAGAGCCAAACAATGTCCCAAAGTTTGCAGAAATCCCCGAATTACATGTTATTGTCCATAAGTGTGACCCATTGGGATCAACAGAAAGTGCTCTGGTAGAAATGATACAAGTAGACAATTCTGAATCTGTAGATGTCAAGGAGGTCATAAGATCCAGCGGTGCAGAAATAATAATCAACTTACTTCCAAGTGTAGCTGAAAAAGCATCGAAATGGTGGGCACAAACTGCAATTGAAACAAAATGTGCTTTTATCAATCCAACTCCTATTTTGATAGCTTCAGATCCATACTGGAGCGAAGAGTTTTACTCATCAGGATGTATTGTCGCTGGTGATGACCTAATGAATCAAATTGGGTCGACTGTTTTACATAAGGCCCTCATTAATCTGTTTGTTCAAAGAGGAGTACATATTGATGAGAGTTATCAGCTTGATATAGGTGGCGGGTCAGAATCTCTCGCGGCTATCGATGAAAAAGGTTACTCCAAAAAAAGATCAGTAAAAACTGAATCAGTGAGTAGTTCAGTACCTTATGATGTGCCCTTAGTTGCAGGCTCGACTGATTTCGTAGACTTCATGAAAGATATTCGTGCAAGTTACTTCTGGGTCAAAGGAAAATGTTTTGCAGGACAACCTGTAACCTTAGATATAAGATTGACTCTTCCCGATGCAAGTGCTGGTGTGAGTGTACTATTAGACATCATCAGAGGAGTAAAGATTGCTCTTGACAGAAATATGACAGGGGCTCTAGTAGAGGTTTCAGCATATGGATTTAAACATCCACCAATGCAAATGAGTATCACGAGCGCTCGTCAAAGATTTTTAAATTTCGTATCAGAACAAGAGACAGAGAGATCATAAACTAGCGAGAAAAGCATGTTTAAAAGAAATACGGGAAGGCATCCGCGCCAAAAAACTGTCGCCTCATGTATTCTTCTTCAGAAATCGCAGCAATGATTTCGTCAGACTCATTGAGAGGAATACGGATACTAGAAACTAACAGATAATTTTTCATTAAAACGTCCTTGAAATCTGTTACTAGACCTGGAGTTGCTGCTGATTCATCATAAGTCAATGAAAGTCCGATGCCCAGCTTTCCTGTAATAGTCTGACCTCTCGAAATCTTATATTTCTTGCGGCTACGTATATCCGAAACATTCTTAGCCTTTCCAAAGCGAACGGACACTACCATTTTACCACTTCTTCGCAAGCGTTCAAATTCAGGATTGGAATAAGCAACTTCTAAGCGAGGGCGTTTTATTTCTACTTCAGTTTTTGCATTTTTCAAATCTGTCTGAAGTTTTGCGCCTAGAATTTCTCTGTGTATCTCAGTCCGATTAAGCATTTCAATCACTCTTTCTCTAGCAGGAAGTTCTATGACAGAACCATTCCTTTCATGTAAGAAAGTGGCATTTATGCCATCCAAAACTGCTCGTTCTCGATTTACAGCATGGGTGCGATCTTCAATGATATTTTCACCATTTTCTAAAAGACATAGGGCTTCGATGGCAAGCCCACTCACAATTCTCGTTAAGTCTACTAACCTTTTCGGATCTCTTTGATTGTCAAAAATTCGTGTTTCAATACGATTTCGAGTAAAACTATCTTCCTTATCGTCTGAAATGTTTGTAGAGGGACCGCGCGGTGTAATGTCCCGTAATCTATGACCTATTTTGTTTGCGATTATGGTTGGCTCTTTTTCGAGTGCACCTATTTTTAACGAGTAGCGGGGGGTACCATAGTAGTGATCTTGAACTAAAGCAGGCTGATGGTGAGGGATCTGTAACTTTCCAAAAGGATTTGGCTTCAGAACAGTTGAGTTAAGAACACGATTACTAACTGCTCCTGTCTCTCCTTGAATGATTGGCGTATTTGCAGACAAAGCTATGAGCTCTGGAAGATGATTCCAAAGATGGTTGTATACCGCTAATATCTCTTTAGGATTCATCGCCTCATGAACGCTTCGTTTTGCAGATATGTTAATATGAGTTCCACACATTGGATGCGGATTGCTCTCAAGAGGGTGTAAACTTTGAACAAATAATTTATAACCTAAACTTTTTGCGGAATCTAAAAGAAGCGACCTTCCTTCGGTGATTGCTGAAGGAATTTCTGAAAGTAGAATCGGTAAACTCACATGCTCAATTTGTGCTAGGTTGGGTTCTGGGTCCAGAGACCTAATTTTCAGCATTATACGTTCCAACCTCTCAGCATCTCGGTTCAATAGGCTCGCAGCAGTTTCCATCAGTTGGTCTGCAGCAGCCACAAGTGTTCCATCCTTTGAAATGATTAATATTTCCTCTTCAAGTCCGATAGCAACTTCATACTCGCGACAAATGCTTTCAATGACGCTCAAATTGATCCCTCTGACAGATATCTTTCGTCTAGTGAGGTAGAATCCTGATGATTTGCAGTGATCCTTATAGCTAGACAATTACTAAGTAATTATAAAATATTTTTTTATAAAGTCATGACTTGAAAGTAATCAAGAAGTTTTGCATTCTGTCATCACAGTCATAAGGGAATTCTATGAGATCATCGAAGTCTGTAGAGAAAAATATATTGACTTTAAAAGGATTTATTGAACGTCCGGGAGACATACCAGTCTTATTGACGGCGCCTCATGCTATGGGTCCACGTGCTGATCTCTTGACAGGCGAAATAGCATATAGAGTTGCAATCGAAGTTGGAGCGTATGCTTTGATTGCGACTGTCTCACGTGAAGATAAAGATTACAACAGGGCTAAGTGGAGAGACACACCCTTTCGCAAAAGGATTCAAGAAATAATTTCTGATCTCCTTAGAACTCACTCAGAAGTGCTTCTCTTAGACATTCATGGTATGGAAAAACCAATTGCATCATTCGAAGAAATTACTGTTTTATTTGGTACGTCTGGCGGAGTTACAATTAACGTTGACTATATTGAAATGCTCCGTGAAGAACTCGAAGCAAGAGATATTCAGGGTGAATATGCATTTATAGAGGGCCCTCAGTATATGGGCGGTGATATCGTATCGTATCACGGAAAGATCTCAAGAGGAGTGCATGCTGTACAACTCGAAATCGCAGCTAAAAATAGAAAATTAGGAGAAATGGATCTTATTGATGCTATTGTAAATTTTATCAGAAGATGGGATTTAACAAAGTTATACAAACATGAATTAAAAAAGACTGCGATGAGGAGATTGCTAAAAGATGCTGGTGCAAAAAGAATTGGCCACGATGCACCAGATGTTCTCCGAGATATTTTAGAAAGTATAATCATTCAAACTGTCGTAAGGGCAGCCAATATTGCAAGTAAGTCTCAAAGGAAGACGATAGAAGGAAAAGATATTAGAAAAGGTGCCTCAGTGCTTTTAAAGAAAAAACGTTAGCAAATCTTCTGATCAGAAAAAATAATTTTAAAATAACCAGGAGAGGAGAAAAAATGCCCGTAGTGACCAAAAGAATCAGGTTTCAAACAAAAGGTGAAGTAGATATATTGGATATTACAAAACAGGTAAACAAAGTGATTCAAGAAACCAAGTTAAAAGATGGAATTGCCACAGTTTTCTGTCCTGGGGCGACAGGAGCTATCACAACCATTGAGTACGAACCTGGTTTACTTGAAGATTTGCCGAATACACTTGAGAAGTTCGCGCCTAAGAACGCATATTATGCTCACCACGAGCGTTGGAAAGACGGGAATGGACATTCTCATGTTAGAGCATCTATTTTAGGACCAAGTCTTACAGTACCTTTTAATGAAAAGAGACTGATACTGGGAACTTGGCAACAGATTGTTTTTCTTGAACTTGATGTAAAGCCCCGCTCAAGAGAAATAATAGTTCAAATCATTGGGGAATAGTCAATTACATTTCAACTCACATTTTCTTTTTCTTATTGCTTGTATCAAGACAAGATTTTGAAAAATCTATCATACCCATGTGTTACGCATTCTTAAATCAAATAGTGATGTTCTGAAATAGATTACAAAACTGAGGTATCCTGTTGCCTAGATTTAAATTAGTCGTGACTGGTCCCATAGCTTGCGGCAAATCTACTTTTATTAAAAAACTTAGTGGAAAACGAGCACTTAGCATAAATAATGATGAAGGTAGAACAGTCGCTTTAGATTTTGGACGTTGCAGTCTTTCGGGGATAGAAATCTTTGTTTTTGGTACGCCAGGTCATGAACACTTCGAATTTATGAGAGAAATCTTAGTTCAAGGAGCAGATGGCTTACTTGTTCTTTTCGACAGCACAAGACCTCAAACATTTAAAACTGCAATGCAGATGCTCCAACGATTGTTGAAGAATCTCCCAGATAACGTCCCTTTTGTTCTAGTTGCAAATAAACAGGATTTACCTAATGCCTTAGATGCGGACTATTTCACTCTAGCTGTTGGAGATTCCTTTTCTATTGTGGGTACAAGTGCAAAAACAGGAGAGGGTATTGGGAAAGCTGTCGCATCTCTTTTGCGTAAAACATTGGAATGTATTCCAGCAATTTGAAAAAGTTCTTAAACTAGTCAAGTTCAACTTCTTTTCTATCTTCAGATATGTGTGCTTTTAATTTGTTCTCGGCAATTAGTTTTTTCACTTTTTTACGAATTTGCTTCTCATCCCTTCCCATTTGGTCAGCTAGTGTCTTAAAAGAAATTTTGCCTCTGCTTGTTATAATTGCAATTAATGTTTTCTTTGAAACTCGTCGTGGAACGTAATAAACCGCCAAAATTATCGAAAAAATTGTAATACCAAAGACTAAGAATCCAATCCAACGTGGAAACGCGACCCAGAAGTTTATTGGACTTAATTCTGACCCTTCTATAGTACAATCTACCAAGAGACCTTCATATAGACCCCAATCATAGACCCGAACGGCAATTACATTTTTACCTTCACGTAAAAGCGAAGTCACATCGTAGATCTCAGCGGTTTGCCAGTGAAATTCTGGGGCGTTCCCAAAATAATGTGAATCAGATCCAACAAATTCACCATTGACATAAAGCCAGTAATCATCATCAGCTGTGATTCTTAGAAGTGCTAAAGTTGGATTTTTTGTAAGGTAAAAACTTTTTCTAAAGTATACAAAAACATCATCGCCACCAGCACTTGCGGACCAGATCCATTGGGCTCTCGTGTTTTCCATATTTTGAATATCTGAGGGAGTAAACTTGTGTTTATGTGGAGCATCAACATCCCACCATAAATTATCATCATAATTTACTTCAGTCCAATCATTAGAGTTGGGAGGAATTGCAGAATAGGCTTTCCAACTCCAATCTGTAGTAACTGATACATTTTTGGCAAAAACAGGTTGAATAGCTGCCAAACTATATAGGATAATAACAAGGGCGATGATCAATGACCCCCATATCCTTTTCTTCATAATCTTTCCTCTGTCCAGTACTCAGATACATCTCTAACGTTCGGTTTTATACCATTCTTGTTTGCCTTGTATAAGAGAGATAATAGTTCCGATTGTTATTATAGCATAGACCGGAACCATAAACGGGAAAGCAAGTCCTACAAATGCTGTTTTCCATTTATCAAGGCCATAAACGTACAACCAACTGCAACAAAGCGGTACTGCTAGGAGTACACACCAAATAAAGTAATTAAGGGGATATACCCATAGACCCAAGCCTGGCCATGAAAACAATTTTTCAAAGGTTAATAAAAATATCACTAATAGAAATGCGGGATAAAATATGATTGGAAATAGCATATAAGTAGCATATGCTAATTTTCTGGTTCTTGAAATGCCAACTTGAGAAAAAAGCGTTTTGAAATGCGTTTTAGCTACTTGAATTGCCCCAGTTGCCCATCTAATTCTTTGTTTTATAAAGGCTTTCAGACTTTTCGGTTTATCTTCTGGAACAAAGATATTTGTATATTTAATTTTATTATCGCCTAATATTAGTCGTGTAGAGAGTTCTAAATCCTCTGAAAGGTAATCTTTCCAGCCAAAATCTAGAATTATATCCGCCTTGAACAAGGCAGACCGTCCAATAAAGTCAGCACCCTCTAAATGACTCCAGAGATAACGTAAAAAACAGCCCCAACTTTCATCAATAGATGCAAATGTCTCTACAAAGCGGTTGGAACTCGTAGGTACGGGGATAGCTTGTACTCCAATCAAATCATCATCAAGTTCTGCAAGCATTCGATCTACAAAATCAATGGGAGGTAAACAATCTGCATCCAGAAAAAGGATATAATTGCCTTCAATGTGTTTCATGGCATCTCTCAGCGCAGATGCTTTTCCTCCTCGTTCCTTTCGTATTAAAAGTACATCCAATTGTTCGCGAAAACTTTCTGCAATTTCATGTGTTTTATCGCTTCCGATGTCACAAATATAAATGATTTTACAACGAGCGTTATTATATTCTTTAAGTCGACGTGAGGATAAAATACTTCTTTCAATCAAACGTTCTTCATTATAAGCTGTCACAACAATTGAAACATCGAATTTTTGAGAAGTTGAATCTAAAGAGGGACACACATCTTAAGCCTCAATTTGCATAAGACAACAAATATCTTAATCTTTTATATCTAATTCTCGAAACTTAAAAAATGGCATCAGTTCAAACGTTTTGATATAGTCTCAGGCACTAGAACCTTTATGTTTCGGTGTTTTTAATTTGAAAACATAGTCTGCTGTATTTTGGAGTGCTATGCTAAAACCAGGATCGAATCCAATAGCGACTGTCTCTAACCCTTGTTCCTTAGCTTTGCGAAGCATGATTGCTGCGCGTGCATGTCGTGATGCGATAATGAGTGTTTTAACATTTGATTCATGTAATATGATCATTGTCTCCATTGCCATTGCTACATGGATATCTCCAAGGGCCACCACAGGATTAAATCCGCTGTTTGAAATTGCTTGCAATAACTTCTCTGGGGCGTGTCTATTAAGAAAAACCTTTGCTACTTGGATCTTACCTAATTCCCTTGCCGCATCCTCAATATATTCTAAACGGACTTGATCTCCAGCGACTCGGCGTAAGATATTTGGTCCATCGATAAGTAGCGCAATCGGCTTTCCCCCTCTCTTGAATATTTTTTTAATGATCTTCCACTTGGACGGTTGATCTTCCATTTCTAATTACCCACCATAAATACGAGCATAGTTGAATAAAATAGCTACAGATTGATAGTCTTTTTAATTAGTCTAATAAATGGCGTTAAATATTTAGATTTTTCGGAGAACTTGTCAATCGTCAACTACTACACTATTATAGTGAATCTGAGAAATATTTAGAATTATAAATGTTTTCATATCTATCAATAGAACTATTTATAGAAACCATAGAAGAGAATAACATTTCATATAAGAATTTAAGCAAACCACCTCACGTTAAAGCAATGGGGCTTTCTTGTGTCGTAACATGTAATCGGTTCGTTTCCTTTCACATTATGATAAACGACTAATTAAGCCTGATGAGAGTATCATTAAGAAACAATGTGGTGACATCTATCCCCATTTCTTTGTACAAAACATCTGGAACGCTAATATCAGCGAGATATAGTGACCCCACAACTTGTTTCACATCTGGCTTCACAAGACCCGCCTTTGGTAATGCCAAGGTCATTGTAGCTGTGGCTTGAACACATGGGTTGTAGATTTCTCCTGTTGTAGCATCCAGTCCAGAAGGAACATCCAAAGCAATTACAGGAACAGATAATGAATTGATTTTCTCAATTATTTTGGCTGCCCAACCACGAGGATTGCCAGAAAGACCATATCCGATCATTGCATCTAGAATCAGATCACCATAATCTTTGTTCAAGAATTCTATTGCTTTTTCATTGACCTTTGTCGCCAATGCAAATGAAAGTTTCTTTAAAATGTTCCATTGTATTTCGGTAACTCCTGAAAGGGCGTCTGTCTGGATTAATACTGTTATTTGAGCCCCCCAATTGTAGAGATGCCTTGCCGCAACCAATCCTCCGCCCCCATTGTTACCTTTTCCTGCAGCAATTATTATATGTTTTCCGGAGACAGATCCATCCAAAAACCTTCTTGCAAGTTCTGCTAGATTCCTTCCAGCATTTTCCATCATCTGGAGGAGTTGAATGCCATATTCGATCATTAATCGATCAACTTCACGCATTTCAGCAGTAGTAACAACAGGAATTCGGAAATCTGCTACAGAAATATAATCCACTATATTTCACCCGCTAAACTTCGAGCTAGAGCTGCAGCACCAATCCCACCTGCATCATCACCTAAAGCAGCCTTAACTACTTGTAGACGCTCCACAGAAGCCTCTAACGCATATTTTCGAACTGTTTGTTCAATAATTTCGATCAATTCTGGAAAACCCTCGATAATGCCCCCACCCAAAATCAAAACGCAAGGATTAAAAGCATTAACAATACCTACAACACCCGAACCCAAGTAATGTATTGTTTCGTTCATTAGACGCCGGGATAGAAGATCGTCATTATTGTAAGCCTGACTTACGTGAACTGCAGTAATCTTATCAATACTGCCCGCAAGTTCAATCAGCATTTTGCCTGCTTGTAGATCTGTTCTAACTGCTTCTTGTGCCCGTTCAGCGATGGCCCAACCACCTGCATATGCTTCTAGACAGCCATAATTGGGACAATGGCATTTTCTTCCATCGACAACAATTGTCCTATGCCCTAATTCTCCTGCTATACCTGTACATCCTTTTATTACCCGTCCATCACTGACGATACCTCCACCAATGCCTGTACCAACGAAAAGAATAACAAAGTTATTCACTCCTTTACCGGCTCCATGCATCCATTCTCCCCACATTGCAGCGCGAACGTCATTGGTAACCACTACTGGGATTTCCAAGGCGTTCTCAAGTTCAGATCGTATAGCTACATTACGCCAGCCAAGATTTGTGCCAAAAATGACGGTCCCTGTTGATGGATCTACCTGACCTGCTATTCCAATACCTAAGGCTTCTCCTTCTATCTCTGTATCTGTCATACAGTTCTTTACACAATTTACGATATCATTAATAACGCCCTTTGCTCCTTGTTCTAGATTCGTTGGATGTCGCTCTCTAGACAAAACAAAACCGGTTGCATCGACCAATACCGTTTCAATTTTCGTGCCTCCTAGGTCAACACCATAAGTAAAAGGTTTTTTTGAATTACGAGCTATTTTTAATACCCCCCATAACCACTTTCGTATGAGATTGTTTGAGTTCTTCATAAGCTCATGGATTGTTCTGATATGATACACCATGGCATCGTTATAATACCTTATAGTATGGAGGCTCAGGTTTTTTAAGATAACGGATTAGGTATGTGTTAAAAAACTCCTAAGGGTTGAAAAAGTTAAATGAAAAGCAAACTTTGTCTGATGGGATAACTAAAAAATGTTTTATTCTTTTGCCATGCCATAAAACAAAATTGATGGTGAAAGTAAAGAAGTCGACGATAAAAAGATTGAAACTGTAATAATAGTTTATTCAGTGTTTTCAGCGTTTTCATCGCTATCTTTCTTCTCTTCCTCTTCTTCAATTTCGACAACTAGTTCTACGGCTTTCGGTGTCGGTTTAACTCTGGTCTTACCATCTACAGTCTCCATTAGCACTAATCCCTCTGTCTCGAGCTCCATAGATAACCTTCGTACAAGGGCAGGCGGTTCACCAATAGCTAACCTAATTTCATCAAGACCAAGACCGCCCCCGCCTTTAATCTCCTCGAGCATGAACAATATTTTATACTTTGGATCGGATTCCAAACGTTTCCTAAAGAGCGCCGCTCTCTGATTTAATGCCTCAAATCTAACTTTAATTCTTTCATAATCTTTTTCATAGCCTTCGGTAAGTTCTTGGTAATGTCTACTTTCATTTCGTAGACGTTCAACCTCGTTCTGAAGATTCGAGATCAGGGTACGAGGCGCTGATAACTCGTCTTCTAATTGAACAATTTTTGAACGTTCATTGGATAATATTTCAGAGAGTTCACTGTACGAACGTTGTTGTTCTTCAATTGTATCATTTAAGGATTCTATGCGCGATTCCTTGTCTTCTATTTCAGAAGTTAGACTTTGCATTTTGTTTTCTAAATTATCAACTTTTGTAGTCAACTCTAGTATTGCCCCATCTTTTTCCCTTAATTGTTCGTTAACTTCTGCTATTCTCGCATTTCCTTGTAGGAGTATTGTTTTATACTTGGCAATTGAGGTTTCATATTGCTCTTTTAGATAACTATTTTGTTTTTTCTGTTCCTCTAATTCATCGTTTTGTTTCTCGGTTTGAGATGTCAGTTCTTGAATCTGCGTCTCTTTTTCATTGATATTTGAAGCATATTCTCGAAGATTTTCTTGAAGAGAGCCAGTTTCTCCTTCTAAACGGAAAATCTCGCCCCTCAGACGCTCAATCTCTGCGTTTAAATCGATTGCTTGGATTTCTAAGTTTCTATTCATTTCTTTATGTGATCGAGTTTCTTCTTCAAAGTCTTTGAGCTGTGATATTAAGGCTTCTATCTTTTCTGAATTTGATGCAATCTGGGTATCACTTGTGTGTAATTGAGAGTTTAGATCATTGATATGTGATTCCTTTGCAGCTAACTCATCTTTTAATTTACTTAGTTCAGTATTCGCAATATTAAGTTTTGAGGTTAGGTCGTCAATTTTTTTCTTTTGCTCTTCTTCAGCTTTCACGCGCAATAACTCTGTTTCTTTGCTGAGGTTCTCCAACTCAGACCTTAGGTTTTCTAACTCGTTATCTTTCTCTTGTAGAATACTTTGTAGACTTTCTAACTCGTCTTCTTTACCAGATAAGACCGTTTGCAGTTCCTCAACATTGCTTACATGACCCATCATTTGATTTCCGAGGTCTTCGATAGTGCCCTCATATTCTTCCTTTAATTTTTCAAGTTCTCGTGTCAATTCATCAAGTTTTTCTTGTTTCTCGTTGACTTCTTCAATTTTTGAATAATAATTCTGTTCGACATCTTCGATTTTTTTCTCTTGCTCACCAATAGTTGTTTCAAGGTCTTCTATTTTTGCAGCAGAGACCATCACACCACTTTCGATTTGTTCAGCATATTGTTTATTTTCTGCTTCTAGTTGCGTGAGTTTTTCGTCTTTTTCAGTCAATTCTTTTATTACTTCTTCATTTTTCGAACGTTCTACTCTAATTAATTCATTTAACTCTTCAATTTCTGCCTCTCTATCTGCTAATGTGTTTTGTAATCCTTCAGCCTTACTCGTCATCTCTTGAGCCATCAATGCTTGTGATTCAAAAGATTCGATCTTTTGGATGATTTCATTAATGTCAGATTCTCCTAATTCTCCACCCACTACTCTCACTATGTCTTCGATTACAGATCTAATCCTTCTACTTGCATCAACTGAAATAGAAGTGTATGTTTTCTTGAAATAATCTGACATTGATTCATTAATTTCTCTAACGATTTGATTAACGTCTGACACTTCATAATTTCTTTTCGTGACAGACACTGAATTAAGACGTAATTCCTCAAGCATGTTATACAATTCAGTTTCCAAAGAACCTTTTTGCTCCTGTAAATGACCTAGGAATTTGACGACACTTGCCTTGATTATATTCTTGGATTCCGACACTCAGACACCCCTAATTTTCTTTTTTTGAACGTGTGAATGATCACAAAGGTTGACAACATAATCTATATACATAATTTGTAATAGCATTAATACATATTTTGTAGTGTCATTCTCACTATTTATCGTATACTTCCGCTTTTTTAGATTTTATAAGCACACCAAAATTGATTACGATAAAAAGAATATAACTTATATCAATAGAAAATACTCTAAGGCCTCCATACTCACGGGAAATGATTGGGATTGATCGTTATCCAAAAATTAACAGTTAAGATTCCTCCTTTGCTTATTTGCCTATAACTAACTTTTAAAATATGAAGAATCAGTAAAAAATACAAAGTCTATATTAAAAATATAGAAGCTATGCGTAAAATACAAAAGGTATAAAGAGCGAAATAATCAAAAACACAAACTGTAATGGGGATAGGTTTTTGAAAAAAGAAACTGTGACCTCTAACGTTTATTTTGATGCGTTGAAAACCTCAATGACAGCTATTAACGCAGCTCTATATGTTGTCTTTGGCGGTTTCACAAATCTTGGCATTGTCGTCTATGGAGTGAGATTTTGGCCTGCAGTAATCGTTCCCGCTGTCTTTGCAGTGCTATTCGGACCGATGGTTGGTGGTGTTGGCGCGGCAATAGGAATATTCATACGAGACGTAATTTACCACGGAGACCCGGTGCTAAGCCTAGTAGCAGGCGTTACAAGCAACTTCACCATGTTTTTTCTCCTCGGATACTTGTCACACACAAGAATTGACCGCAAAAGAATAGCTTTGAGCGCAATAATAGGTAGCATCTTGCTAATTAGCGGCCTATTGCTACCTACTTTTCTTTTGCCATCAGAATCATTGCTTTTCACTGGTTTGCCCACTTTGGACGCTATTGCCCTTTTTGCAGTTATTGCCACAGCGAGCGTAATTGCAGGTATAGCAATATTCGCTTTCAAAAAAGAGTGGCGAACTTTCAGCGTTGGAACCGTAATTGGACAAAGCATAGGCGCAATAGTAGTCTCAATTACTGTGTGGGTCTACAGCAATCTATTCTACTCTCAAAATGGTTATTTTAAAGCACCCTTGCCACCAGCATATATACCGCTAATATTTGTTTGGACAATCGCTACGGAAATACCGTTCATACTCATCCTATGCCCACCAATAATAAACGCATCCTACAAAGCCTTTCCATCCCTTAAACTCTTCAAAAAAACCAAAGAAAAGGCGAAATAATTGCCAAAGACTGTTGCAAGAGCGTTTTCACCCGCGGGAATTTCAAGTTTCTTCGAAATCTGCGACAGAACCGAGGATGGAAAACCAATCGCGGACTTGGAGCTGGTTGGCGCCAGAGGTGGCGGTTTCGGGATTCAGAAAGGAGTTTTAACAGAGGTCTCTGTTTCGGAAGCAAAAAAGAGCAGCATTCACGTTTTTATTAATAGGAAACCTGCACCCGAAGCAGAAACCACCAGAACGGTTTCTCAAATGTTACTAAGCAAGGTTGGCAAGTTCTTCGATGTAGTAGTCAATCATAAAATTGATGTTCCAATCGGCGCAGGATTTGGTTCAAGCGCTGCAGGAGCCCTAACAGCTGGCTTAGCTCTTTCAAAAGCTCTATATCTGCCATTAACTCTTAACCAGATTGGCAAAATGGCACATGTTGCTGAAGTGCAGTGCAAAACAGGTTTAGGCACCGTCGGTCCACTAATGCTGGGCGGCTGCGTAATTACGATTGAGCCAGGGGCACCAGGAATTAGCCTCATAGACCGCATACCAATTAGTAACGAGTATAGGATCGTAGCGGGAGTTTTCGGGTCCACACCTACAAAACATGTGCTTAATTCGGCTGAAAAGCGACTTGATGTCAACCGTTGCGGACGAAGAACTCTGGAGAAGATTTTGGCCGAACCTTCTGTAGAGAACTTCATGGCGTGTTGTTTAGATTTCGCGGAAAAAGCAGGTTTTACAACTGCACGCGTTAGGCAGCTAGTGAAATTAGCTGAAAAAACTGGAGCTGTAGGCGTAGCTCAGAATATGGTGGGCGAAGCGGTTCATGCGCTCGTACACGAGGAAAATGCAAGGGAAATAGCAGAAGCTTTTAAGCAGGTTTTACCCAACCAGAGAATCCTTGCAGCAAAGATTGACTTTCAAGGAGCTAGACTTGTAAGCTATGAATAAGTTTAGAAAAGTGGCGGTTGGTGGAACCTTCGATGAATTCCATAGAGGACATAGGGTTTTGCTTATGACAGCTTTTGAGATTGGTGAACAAGTTTTAATCGGCTTATGCACTGACGAGTTTGTCTTGAAATTGGGTAAGCCACATGTTACTGCATCTTTCGAGGAAAGGCTAATAGAGTTAAGGTCTTTTTTGGAAGCTTTGAACCTTAGTGATAGGGCGGAAATTATTCCTTTGAACGACCCTTACGGCGTAACGGTAACAGACAAATGTATAGAAGCCTTAGTTGTTAGTGAGGAAACCGAAAAAACCGCCATAAGAATTAATCAAGAAAGAACAGATGCACAACTGCCAGAGCTCGTAATTGTTGTGATCAAAATGGTGCCTGCTGAAAACTGGAAACCAATTTCTACTACAAGAATCCGTGAAGGCGAAATAGATCGGGAAGGCCACATACTCAAGTGAAATAAACCTCTCGAGTTTTATGGTCTTTCAAGAGACTGCGAAACTTGCGTTATTCTAGTTCTCGAGTATTTTATGTTCACGGTTGCGTACGTGCGTTTCTTACGTTTTGCTTGACATTGTAATAGTTTTAGAAGAAGGTAGCTAAGCATCTGGGAATGCATGGTTTGCCTTCTTTATCAACATTGAAGCTAATTTAAAAGTCTATGTTTTTTATTCTCGGGTACCTTCCATCGTTTCTTTCTGTAACTTTTTTGAAAATAGTTTCGGGTCTCATGACTGTGACTCTCGTTTTAACCTATGATAATTGAAAACTTGAAATGGTAGAGTGAGCAAAGGCATTGGACAAAAGCATTGTGTATTAGACCCAGAACCCATCCATAGGCTTTAACTGGTCAACAATAGTTCTGCATAATGATGGGTCAGCTAGTTTAAGGCATAAGAATTGTGTGAACATAATTTGTCTGTAATCGCCAATGCGACAATATTATTTAGATTATTCAGAAAAATATAAATATTCAAAATTATAAGATAAATCTGATGGAAAATGTCGGGTAATCGAGAATGTTGCAAGGTTGAGGCTGTCGTAACAATGGATGCCAAGGGACAGATAGTCTTGCCCAAAGATTTGAGGGAGAAAGCAGGATTAGACTCAGGAGATAAATTAGCAATTATCGCTTTTGAGCGTGAAGGCAAGGTATGTTGTTTTGTAATGGTTAGGGTTGAGACGCTTAGTGGCACTGTCAAAAACATGTTGGAACCAATTTTTCAAGAGGCACTTGATTAACCAGGAGGTTCAGTTTTGAGAGAAGAAGAAGTCAGAAAGATGGTGCGCGAAGGATACGGCAAAATAGCCAAGACCGAGAATTGCTGTTGCGGAAATAGCTCAAGTGTAAGCAAGAGCATAGGGTATAGCCAAACTGAATTGGATTCGGTCCCCGCAGGTGCAGATCTCAATCTAGGGTGCGGAAACCCTGTGACGTGGGCTTCTTTAAAGGAGGGCGAAACAGTCATCGACCTAGGTTCAGGGGGAGGACTCGATTGTTTCCTTGCTGCAAAGAAAGTTGGATCGAAGGGCCGAGTTATCGGTGTAGATATGACGCCTGAGATGCTTGATAAAGCCCGCATGAATTGTCTAAAAAGTGACTACAAAAATGTTGAGTTTCGTTTAGGCGAGATTGAAAATTTGCCCGTTGCAGACAACACAGCAGACGTTGTGATTTCCAATTGTGTGATTAATCTATCGCCAGAGAAACAGCGAGTATTTGATGAAGCTTTTCGAGTGCTAAAGCGTAGTGGTCGATTAGTTATTTCGGATATTGTGCGTCTAGGAGATATTCCCGAAGCGGTTAGGAAGAATTTGCTTGCGTATATTGGATGCATTTCGGGTGCCGAAATGAAATCCACTTATATCCGAATGATAGAAAATGCGGGTTTTCAAGAAGTGGAGGTAGTTGAAGAAACACGACCGGAACCTGAGCAGATTTTAAGTGATGCTACTGCCAAGGCGTTAATTGAGGAACTTGATTTAAGCGGTGAACAAGTGGAAGAAATTGTTGGTTCAGTTGCAAGCTTAAGAATTTTAGCTACAAAAAT
>Ga0209635_10001709_pt1 | contig 16480 bp, 15 predicted proteins | sample DeeMarSWOR230_32_FD_187463 | JGI IMG/M metagenome (GOLD analysis project Ga0209635, IMG submission 187463) | Marine sediment microbial communities from White Oak River estuary, North Carolina - WOR-2-30_32 (SPAdes) (version 2) | ecosystem: Environmental > Aquatic > Marine > Intertidal zone >... | reverse complement strand
CAGCATGCGCTTACATTCCTCAAGCGCTTCGCGAGTGACGATGTTGCTCGCGCTTATCTATCGCAGACCGTTCCATTCCAAAATATGAGCTTGGCATATGCACTTGTATTGCTAGAATTTAATCCATCATCATAAATTATGTCCAGTTTATCTCCATATTGTTTTAGTAGACTGCCAAGATTTGTGCATAGTTCGAGTGAAAAATCGTCGGCTTCCCATAATCCCCAAATCTTGTCGTTTGGTCCCCGAAAGCCATAGCCATAATCTTTCGGCAAAACATATGCGACTCTGTCATTAATCTTTTTACTCGTTCTAGGATTGTTTTGGGCGTATTCCCAGAACTGTTCTAAAGCCTCAAAATGCTCTTCTTCCAAAATCCCATGACTATAATCTTCATTGCTATCGAATATTAAAATGTATTTTGCGCCATTTTCATACGCTAAAATCATGTCATCGTAAAGTTCTTCGCCTGATTCAATATACGGCGGCTTATTATACGTCCAAGTAATCATTACTCCCCAATCCTTGTTTTGAACTGTAGCTGCCCCTCTACAGAGTGCCACATTCAATTGTCTACTGTAGTTCCAGCCAAACTCTGCAAAGACTACATCATATCCCGCTTTGTAGTCAAACCAGTAAAGAGCATAGTCTGAAGTAAACAAGGGAAAATTCATAGAACTATTGAAACCTTGTCTGTACCAGATCAGCCGCTCAGTTGCCCTGCTCACAAACTGGCTTCCAGCATCAGTAACGTTTTCTGCTTCATCAACACGAAAAGGTCTAGGAGTTATAAGGTCTAGCTGTCTTCCGCCGCCTTCATCAAATGCGTATAATCCCAGAAACTTATCGCCCCATTCGTTGGCACAATCAACATTGTAGCATACGAACCATTCTTCTCTTGGTGGCATGTCCGAATAAATCATGAACGAAAAGCCCTTTTCGTAAACATACTGGCACATCTCCTGGCATGCATTCAGCTTTACTTCATCATACGATATTCCTACGCTCCCAATCACAAAGAGATTTGTGTAATTGCTGATTTCGTCAACAAGCCTTTCAATTTCTGCAATGTTATCATAAGCCACATCAACGCCAACGAAAACCTCTAGTGGCTCACCTTCAGGTGAGTCTTTAACAAGGAAAACATAGTATAAGACAAGGGAAAAAATCAATAAAGAACAAAAAACAGTAATCAAAAAGTCTCTTCGTTTCATTTATACTCATAATAATAGTAATGGAACTTCAGATAAACCTTTTTATTTGATTCGGTTAATTCAGAGCAATTAATCGCGGTTTGTGGAAAGAAAACATCCAAAAGATTACACAAATGAATTTTTGGTTCTAGTTCAAATCAGTATGCGCATACTTCTTTATTCGTAAGCGCAGTATAAACATAGGAACCATCTGCTTATATTTTCGATATTCTTCTCCGAACCTCTCTTCCATCTCTTTTGCTTCTTCTTTGGCAAGTCGATAATATACAATAACGAGGGCTGGCCACAACAAGAGCGTAGGAATCGTAAGCCACTGAATATTCATGCCAAAAGTGAGTAACAAAATTCCTAGATATTGTGGGTTACGGACATGTCCATAGATGCCCGTTGTTACAAGCTCTCCTTTGGCCTTGAAAATTTTTCTCCAGCCAAAGATGATCAAAAGTATCCCTATCAACATAATTATGTTTGAGACAGGTAATATTATTATGTGAAAAATTAGGGCAAACAAGTTTTCTCCTATTAATCCTGCAAGAAGTTGTCCCAAAGTATACACGTTACTGTATCCAAAGAGCCAAGCGAAAATGTACATCGTTAACGGGAAGCCATACATTTCAGCATATAATGCAATTATAAAAGCCAAGTAAATGCTTGTGGGAAGGCGTGTCAACCTCTTTCTAAATTGGGTAAATAAGATAAAGAGACCAAAAAAAATGATGTTTAGAATCGCGAAACCCCAGTTGTCCCAACCATACACAGCTACACTGATGTAAAACAAGAAAACAGATATTACTAATACTACCAGTGTGACCTTAAGCAACTCTTTGATTTTCTTCATTTTATGCTTCAGGACCTTGTATACTGCCGACAGTAGGAGACCGTTTTCTGTGTTTCAACAGGTATGTACCTATAACAAGCATAATAATTACAATAATTCCTATTCCTGTAATAACATATAAAACAGTGTTTCTTGGTGGGGCTTCGGGAGGTGGATTGATCCGCGGCTTCATAAGTGGGTAACGGTCTTTGTTGTCTGAATCGATGATATAGGAAGTGTCCCCGATGCTGTCTGGTCCGTTTTCGTCTTGATATTGACCACTTTTTTCATCTGTTCCGTTATAGTCGCTCCAATAGTTGCCACCGATTACATTACCCGCATCCCAAACGTTGTTATTGACTCCGTAAAGCCAAGCTTGTCTCTTATTATTGTTCAAGTTGTTGTTGTAAAATATGTTGTCTGAGGAGTAAGATAAGAAGATTCCATACCCTATGTTGTTATTTAGGTTGTTGCACTGAACGGAACAAAAAGAAGAATTTACCAGTGCTATGCCGCCCCAATTATTTTCACTTATGTTATTGCCGTAAATAGAACAGCTAGAGCATTCTATTAGCCATATGCCATCCATGTTGATAGTGACTGTGACGTTTTTGATAGTTGAGTTTGTGGTGTATGCGTATAACACAGCTTGCCAATTCTTTGTCAATGTTAAGTTTTCAACGGTGATTTTTGTGGAGTTAACGATAGCTACGTATCCAGCGTTGGCTGGAGGCTGCTTGTTGGCTTGGTTAACCCAGTAGATAACGGGTTTTCCATCCACAATGTTCGAAACATCTATGTCATGAATGTAGTCTTGAAGATTATGGCCGGAAACACCGAAATTATATTTGTTTCCAGTCATGTTATTATTCCTGAGAACACAATTAGGCGACGAAGACAGGTAAATGCCAAGATTATTTTTGCTTACTTTGTTATTGGAAATAGAACTATTGAAAGAATGGTTCAGAAAGATTCCGCTATCAGTCAAGTTGCAACCACTATTCTGTATAGTGAAGCCGTTTAATACAGTATTGTTTGCCTCCACATAAACTGTGATGCCTGCTCCGCAGCCATCAATTATTGTTGTGTCCTTGTTTTCTCCAACAAGTCTCAAACCATTTTTGTCAACAACTATACACTCAAAGTAAATTCCAGATTTCACGAAAATTGTGTCCCCTGGTTTTGAATTGTTAATAGCCTCTTGAATTGAGAAATATTCATCTGGAACTGTTATTACCTCGGGATTTGCCTCAACAGGCAGAACATTAAACGCCACAATTAACATGCTAATTAGAAATAGTGTATAGAAAATGCCTGTAAAGCCCCTGCTAATGTATCTGTTCCCCCATTTAGATTTTTATGTGATTAATAACCAATCAGGCCAAATAAGATTTCATCCTAACAGAACAAAAATCTGTGTGCTTTACTTTTCACAGAATTCCCATACGATGTTGTATCTCCATAGGTCACCCTTTTCTGTCACCCGAATCTCCTTGTCATCAACCGCAAGTAAACCTTTGCTCACTAATCGCTCTATTGCATCCGGGAAAGCTTCTTCAGGAGACATGCCAAATTCTTCCTTGAATTTGATTTTGTCCACGGGCTGACGGATATACAGTCGCGTCATAACCTTTTTCATCGTGTCTTCTTTAGAATCCACTGAAAGTTTTGCTATTGGAAAAGCTCCTTTAGAGACAAAATCGATGTAAGCACGTGCAGGCTCGATGTTCACATACGAAAACGGTCCAAGATAACCCATGAAACAGCCAGAACCAGTTGTAAGTTGCCCCGCCCAAGGCCATCCTGCACAACAAGATTCAGTGAAATGCTCCTTCACGTAAGAGAAACGGCTATGCCCTGTCGGTTTATAGCCTCCTTTCTTGAACAGTTCATACGCCTCTAGGTACATCTTTTTCTCTGTCTCTGCATCCGCTATGTTCGACACCTTTCCAGAATTAATCTGTTTTTGCAGAGGAGTCTCTGGGTGTATGCTAAGTGCATAATAATCGATTCCTTCTGGCTCTAATTCTATTGCCGTTTCCACGTCTTTCTTAACTATATCCATAGTTTCTTCCGGAAGGTTATACATCAGGTCAATACAGGCATAAATCCCCATTTCCCGCACAGTTTTGATCATCTTTGACGCTTCCTCTGCGCTATCAACAATATTCAACATTTTTCTTATTTTATTATCAAAAGTCTGCACGCCAATATCGATTTGAGTGCATCGGGCATCCAATCGGTTAGCGAAATCTGAAACAGCCTTCAGTTTCTCCACAGTAAGGTTATGTGTGCATCCCGCAACCTTAACCATAACGTCATCAGTTAGGTTGAAGTTCTTTTCACAAAATGATAAGATATCAACCAATTGGTCTGCGGACAACACGCTGGGACTTCCACCGCCCAAAACCACTTCGTCAAAAACGCTGGTTTGAATATAGCGGGTTTTCGCATACATCTCCAATTCTTTCTTTAAAGCCTCAACATACGGCTCCAGAATCGCTCTAGAAAAACTTTCATTCGGGAAATAGCAAAAAGTACATTTGGAGTCACAGAAAGACACCCACGGTTGTAACTCCATTTTTAGGCCAACTTCGTTTTCAGTCTTCAAAAATTCCGTTAAGGCACGAATGTTCTCGGCGGTAACCTCTGGATATTCTTTGTAAGTGTAGGGTGGCCAATTTTCTACTTCTTCATAAGGTTGCAATTTGTCTACACTATTATTCTTCATTTAAAAGCGACCCAACTGACTTTAGTCAGAAAGTTAGGGCTGACTCCTCCTCATAAATCTGTCGATATTAACCGTTGTATGAGTCTAAAAAAGTTTTAACACAAAATATTGATGAATACTGGCAGCCATTGCCTGATTGTCTCCAACTTTTGCTATAGAAACCACGCGATTATGCTGCAAGTTGTGTTAACTCTTCTCATTTCGGTAAGTTTATTTTTGCCGTTTCCACTACTAACCTAGTAACGGTACCTAAAACCAGCAGTCTGGAACGATTTCAATGAATATGTTAACAAACGAAAAACTCTGGAATGCTGTCCTCAAGACGCCACCCGTAAAATGGATGCTGAAAACCACTCTAAAAAAATGCCCAGAATGTAACAGAAGCCCCCTTGAAACCGCGCTAGACAATTACGCTGGCAAGAATTACTTAAATTGCTCCTCCTGTAACCTTTACGCTAGAGTCATAGGATTCTGGATCGATTTCATACAAAAAGCATTAGCCGTTGAAAAGAGCCGTCTTTCCAAACTTTTTGCAGACTCATACGTTAGACGAGCCATAAAAAGCATAGTATACGGCTTTGCTGAGTTTGGTTTCAGCCGTCCCATACAGGTTCATGCTCCCTTCCTTGTGGTATGGAACTTCACATACAAATGCAACCTCAACTGTAAACACTGTTACTCGGAAGCCGGAAACATTTCCAAGATAGAACTCTCCACCGAGGAAGCCATGAGTGTCGTGGATCAAATAGCAGATTTTGGCGTGACCTCCTTAGCCTTTTCGGGGGGTGAACCCTTGATGAGAAAAGACTTCTTTGAAGTTGCACGTCACGCGGTTGACGCAGGACTATATGTCTCCTTAGCCACAAACGGAACATTGCTTAACAAAGAAAACTCTAGAAAACTCAAGGAAATTGGACTCCATTACGTGGAAGTGAGCCTTGACGGAGCTAGCGCCAAGACGCATGATTTCTTCAGGGGAAAAATCGGCGCCTTTGATCAGACGATACAGGGATTAAAGAATTGCCTGAAGGAAGATATCTGTACCTGTATAGCAGTAACCGGCACCAAAAACAATCTAACAGAAATCCCCTCAGTGCTTGAAATGGCTGAGAACATGGGAATTGACAGATTTACGCTATTCAATTTTGTACCGGTAGGCAGAGGCAAAGACATAATTGCAGCTGATCCTTCCCCCCAAGAGCGAGAGGAGCTTCTACGTTATCTAAATAAAAAGTTGTCAGAGGACCATAAAATCGCCATATTGAGTACAACTCCACAACTCGCTCGAGTGGCTTTGCAGTCTCAATCTCCAACCCAAGATGACATCATAATGCCCCTTGCACACATGCAAGCTACTAAGATAAGTAAAAGAGCCAAGGCTCTCGCCGACTTTATTGGAGGCTGTGGAGCTGGACGATTCTACTGCGCCATCTCTCCAGAAGGGAACGTTCAACCCTGTGTCTTCCTTCCGCTGGTAGTCGGAAATCTAAAAATGGAAAGACTAGAAGACATCTGGTTTAACTCTCCAGTTTTTAAGGATCTCAGAGACAGAAAAAAACTGAAAGGGCGCTGCAGCAAGTGCGAATTCAAGTTTGTTTGCGGAGGATGCAGGGCAAGAGCCTTCGCTTACCATAACGACTATCTTATGTCTGACCCCGGCTGCATCAGAAAACTCTCGGAGGGCGACTGACAAATGAAAAAGGTGAAGATAGGAGTCTTCAGAACCGATAACGGTTTGGAGTCTGCCTTAAGAGAGGCGTTAAAAGCTGCGGATTGGGATAAGCATGTTCGAGGCAAGGTTTTCATTAAACCCAATTTGTGCTCTAAATATTACATTCCGGGAGCTGTCACAAATCCTCAAGTTCTCTTTCATTTAGTAAGTCTTCTTCGGGACAGGGCTGAAGAGGTTGTTGTTGGCGAATCCGATGGCTACAACTACTGCTGCAACGATGCTCTGAAAATGACTGGTGTAAAGGAGTTAGTTAAAAAGGCTGGAGGGAAGACAGTGAACCTATCCGAAGACGAAATCGTGAAGGTTCAGAATTCCAAAACCCTTTTCCTTAGGAATTTTAGTCTTCCCAAGACTCTTGTTGAAGCCGATTCTATTGTTGACGTTCCAGTAATGAAGACTCACGAGTTCACAAACTATAGTGGCGCCATAAAGAATCTGTTTGGATGCATACCGGATGACAGGCGCATTTTTCTTCATCCCAAGTTCGACATGGTTCTACATGACTTGATTGTTCTGCTGGAACCGAAGTTTGTTGTTATGGATGCTACAGTTTCTATGGAAGGAAATGGACCCAACAGAGGAATCGTTGTACCCATGAATCTTGTCCTAGCGAGTAGTGACCTTCTTGCCATGGACAAGTTATGCTGCGAAATCATGGGCATAGACTGGGCTGACATCAGTTACCTAAAGTTCATTGACAAGCATTATCAACGGGAAGAGACAGAGACTCAGATCATCGGCGAAGACATTGAGGCAGTGAAGCGCCCATTTCTGCTTCCATACTTGGATTTGGCTGTCAGGGCTCAACGTTGGGTCTATAAAAACTATTTTCTCACCCGTCTCTGCTTTGGCACACCCTTCTTGAACATGCTGCAGGGCTGCATGAATGTCTACAGGAAGGTCGATACGGAAATCAAAGGCAAAGAGTGGGTAGACAAACACTGGGATAACTCGTTGCCCCGTTAAGATGTCTCCAAAAGCTTGTGATACAAATCGATTACTTGGCTTGTAATCAGGCGCCAAGAAAACTTCTTTTCTATTAAACTTCTCCCACGGTTACCCATTTCTTTGGCAAGCTTCGGATTCTGCAGCAGAGTCAGTACTCTCTGGGTCAGTTGTGCTGGGTCTCCGGGGTCTATCAGAAACCCGTTTTCGTTATCTGCTAAGAACTCGGGTATTCCTCCCACCTTGGTGGAGATAACTGGAAGAGCAGTGGCTTGGGCTTCCAGTATGGCGAAGGGAAAGTTTTCGTAGATGGCGGGCAGCACAAATATGTCAGAGGTTGCGTAGAGGTTAGGAAGTTTTTCGTCCGGAACGTACCCCAGAAATGTCACGTAATCTTCTATCTCCAGTTCTTTTGCCAAGTTTCGGAGGCTCTCTTCCTTCTTCTTGAATCCTGTTCCTGATATGGCAAATTTCACGTCATCGAACTCTTGGAGGACCGGTGGAATCGAATGTAACAGAATTTCTAAGCCTTTTCTGTGGTAGAGCCGCCCCACAAAGAGAACTATCTTCTTTTCCTCTTCTAGCCCGAATTCTTGCCGCAGCTTAGCCCTGTCTGGTCTTGGCTTGAATTTGTTTATGTCTACTCCATTGTAGATTACGTGAATCTTTTCCTCTTCAATGCCATAAAGTTCAGTTAATTCACCAACGGTGTACTTGCTCACCGCAATCAGGGCGTCTGAACGCTTCATCAGCTTCTTTTCATAGGACCTAAGCAAAAGATTGAACCGGAGCATCATCTTCTCGTTGGGATTCAACTCTTTGGGGTTATCCCGCCTCGTCACTATGGCTTCTCCTTTCCACGTTGAGTGGACTGCACAAACCAGCGCCTTAGCTGAATCTTTTGGTATGGCAAAACTTGGAACCAAGGGAAGGTTCGCATGTATGACACCGAAACCGATCTGTTTGTTCAGTTCTTCTATCTTCTTGGAGGCTGAGCGGGCGAATCGCCAATATCTGGTGAGGGCATTTCCTACGCCCCTTATGTAATGGACATCGATGCCGTCAACAATGTCTTCTGAATCTTCGCTGTGTCTAGCTACCACGTGAACGTTATGTCCAAGTTTTTGGAGGCTATGTGACAGATAATAGACGTAGGCTCCTGTTCCGCCTGAAATCGGGAAGTATTCTGGAGTTACGAAGCAGACATTCAAAGCTTCTTTTCCTCTCCTCCAGTTAATGTGGTGTGGATTAAAGAGGTTGCTCCTCCTAGGGTCCACGCAACAGCTCTGGTGAAATAGATCACGATGAGATACATGGCTGATGGGTCGTGAAAAATGTAGGAGATTCTTGCAGCTGAGAAGATGTAATGCAGTGTTGTTATGAGAACAAGGGCTAGAAAAATCAATGATGGAATCAAATGGAAGTTCGTGACTATGCTAATGAGAAGTAAGATGGCTGCAACACCATATAGTATGGGTTGAATGTTCATCCACCAGTCCGTTATCTTGTCGCCCTTAGCCAGCCGCGGATGCTTAAAGTATAACTTCCAGGTGTTCTGGCCGTATTTATACTGCTGTTTGAAAAACGTTCGCAGCGTGGGGCGATGAAAATGGTAACATATTGCTTCGGCGTCAAAGGCTATTCTGTATCCTGCTTGTGCTAGCCTTGCTCCTATGTCGGTGTCGTATTGGGTGGGAAGAGCCTCGTCAAAGCCGCCGATTTCCAGAGTCACTTTTTTCTTCAGTAACAGGTTCATCGTCGCCACTCTCTCAACTGTATTGGGAAGTCGTCGATACCTGTAACTCAGCTCGTAGCCTATGGCTCTTGGAACCAGTTTGTCCTTGTTCCAAGTTTCCACAGTTCCGCTTGCTCCCGCAACCTTTGGATCATCTAAGTGTTTAACAAGCTTCCTGAGCCATCCTTTTTCAACTTTCGCGTCAGAATCAATTAACCCAATTATCTCATTCTCTACTGTCTTCAAAACGAGGTTGTAAGCTGCTGGAGGGTTAAGCTGGCTGGAAATCAGTTTAACTGGATACGCTTTGGCACGTTCCGTTGTTGAGTCTGTTGAGCCTCCGTCGATCACGATGACTTCAAGTAACTGTTTGGGGTAGTCCAGTTCCAGAATAGAGCGGAGACATTCATCTATTGTTGATTCACTGTTAAAAGTGGTTACTATTATGCTGACCCCTAGAAGCGAATCCTCTTCTCTGGATGTTTTGTTTTTCAATCGGTTGCCCCTTGAAAGGTCTTTTTGTAATCAACTCTGAATACTAACGTAATCAGCTATGATAAATAAGATGCTATTATGGCGTAAAGTATTCTCGCCCCGTCTCTTATGGGATCAAGTTTGGAGTTTCCTACAGTTCTCTGATCAAAACTTATGGGAGTTTCCGCGACTCTTGCGCCCATCCTCAACGCCTTAACAAGCATCTCGGATTCAACCTCGTAACCGTGGGAACCCAACTTCATCCGCTTTATTAGAGAAGATCTGATTGCTCTAAAGCCAGATTGGGAATCGGAGATCTTCACGCCAGTGAGATACCCTATTAGATCATTGAACATCTTGTTGCCCGTTCTGTTTATTTTCGGAATCTTGGTTTTGTTGGCTTCCGAATTGAAGAATCTTGATCCTACCACGAAATCGGCTTTGTTTTCCATAATGTATCTCAGAACTAACGGAATCTCTTCTGGCTGATGGGAACCATCGGCATCCAAGGTAACCACCAATTCGCCTTTAGCCTGCCTGAAACCGCACCTGAGGGCAAAACCTTTCCCCTGATGTGCTTTTTTCAAAACATGAGCTTTCAGTTCCTGTGCGATATCTGCAGACCTGTCTACTGAACCGTCATCGACAACCAGAATTTCGTATGAAACTCCCAGTTGTTCCAGTGTTTTCTTTGTTCGAGTAACTACGTTGCCTATAGTTACTTCTTCATTGAACACTGGAATGACGACAGAGACGAAATGCTCTTCTCGTTCCCTATCTTCGTTGTCTTTTGCCATTGCTTCAGAGAATTCTATTTCATGAATTAAATAGTTTGCCAATTTTCGAATACGTAATTGATGGTTTAACTTTTATATTAAAGGTGGTTGATGTAGTTCTGCAATATTGTTCAAGTCTACCCGAACAATCCTTGATGGAGAGAATGAGCCCGAGTGAAGCAAACTTTGATGAAAATCGAACAGAACATCGAGTCGAGAAAAGAAACGGATAGGCTCATGTGGTTCTCCATGTGGGCTATTCTCTCGGTAGCGAGTTTCGGAATAGCATGGTTCCCATTGATCTATTATCTGATCAAAAGAAGGAACGCTCACTTCTCGAGACAAGAAAAACTGGAGACCCTGATCTTGAGCAAGCTGAGAAAAACAGAAAGTCCGGAAAAGTCACCGTTAGACTCTTCGAAAACAAAGAATCATGCATCATCCAGAAACGCGCATGCATGGGCTCTTTTAACCCTCCTGATTATTCCCGCCTTTTACGTTTTTTATTTTCTGAAGAGCGACCTCCGGAAACACGAAGAGCATGAGCATGATTTTCTAGTTGAAGTAATCGCGTTGGCAAAAGATTCGGGAGTGACTCTGAACATTCACGGTTTTTCTGCTACACCCAGTTTCCCATTAGACAAGTATATTGTTCTCAGTGTTGTAACAATTGGTTTAGCAGCCGCATATTGGCTATACCGAATCTTCAATGACTACAACAGTCACTTCAAGATGCAATGGAAAAATGAGGACGAAATGCTCAGTTTCCTCAAGGCAATCGACAAAAAAGCCAGTTAACTCCTCCAGTTTTGGCTGTTAATTTTTATACCCGTCTAAACAATACGAAGGTCTGAAAGCCCCTAAAAGGAAGCCATCATATGGTAGACGTTTCTAAACTCGTTAAGAAATCCCTAAGAACTCTGAGTCCCTACTTTCACGGCGGAAACGTTTGGGAAGTTTCAGAAAAATACAAAATTCCCGTAGATCAACTTATCGATTTCAGCATTTCCACCAACCCCCTAGGCGCACCCAAAACAGCCCTAGAAAGCATCCGCCAACACCTCAACTTGATACACCATTACCCCGACCCCAATCCTGAATGGCTTCTGGAGGCTCTTGCAAAATCCACTGGTGTAGCGCCGAACAACGTGGTAGTGGGCAACGGCTCCACCGAATTAATCTATCTGTTCAATGAAGTTTTCCTTGAGAACGGATACGAGGCTGTTATTCCAGTCCCCACCTTTAGCGAATACAAGGCAGCCATAGAAAGATTCGGCGGCAACATGGTATTCATAAAATTCGATTCAGCAAACAATTTTAAGCTAAACCTTGAAGAACTGGAAAGATCTATCACAAAGAAAACTAGAATAATTTTCCTCTGCAACCCGAACAGCCCAACCGGATGGCTTTACGAAAAAGATGACATCCTGCGAATCATTAAACTCGCCGCAGAAAAGAATGTGCTTGTGTTTGTTGACGAGGATTACATTGACTTTGTTGACGACGGCAAACGGTATTCTATGGCTGAGTATGTTAAAGAGTACAACAACCTGTTTGTTCTCAGGTCATTAACCAAATTTTTTGGTTTGGCAGGTGTCAGAATCGGTTTCGGCATAGGCTCCCCTGACCTTGTGAAGATTCTGAAGAGGGTAATTATGCCGTGGAGCGTAAACAGTTTAGCCATGTTTGCTACCGCGGAGGCAGTTAAAAACACAGACTTCATCAAAAGAACTCGACTTCTTGTCGCAAAAAGCAGAAAAGAGATGCGGGAAATGTTTCGGGCAATTCCTTGGTTGAAGGTGTATCCGTCTGAGACCAACTTTTTACTCGTCGAAATTATCCAAGGAAACTTAACCTCAACGCAACTCGCTGAGGGGCTCGCCAAAAAGGGTCTCCTCATCAGAGACTGCAAGGACTTCGATGGGTTAAACAACAGATTCTTCAGAGTGACAGTTAGAAGACCAGAAGAAAACAGAAAACTGGTTGAGCAAATAAAATCCTTCGGCAACCCAAAATAGCAGTTCTAAATCGCTGCAAATGAACAAAAAGTCAGCTTAATCATTGTCTCGTTTTCAATCTCTCTTGGTACGCAACAGATAATTTTTTGTCGATTCTAAATCTTTGAGCGAGTTCACGGTGAAAACAGCTTCAGGTCTCCTGCTAACGATAACTTCTTGTTCCTGTTCCTCCACGATTCGTCGACCATCAATTATGTTTATCCCCGAAACAGCGGACATCTTTCCCTCATGCTCGTAAGGTGAGACGGTTGACAAACCATACTCAATTAAAGCTTCTTCCGGAACCAGCACAGTCAAAGCAGGTTTGCCAGATTCTTCATATTTACTGATTATTTCATCCAGAAACTCTCCATTCAGCAGGGGAAGGTCCGCGGAAATGATCAAGACAGGACATTTTAGGTTTGCATCCTGAATAGCTTGCTGCAAGTCAGCATGGTATCCTTGTCCATCAGTCTCCACAACCTTCACGGATGCTTCTGCTGCCTCCTGTGCTGTTTTTGGACTGAAAGATGTTACTGCAACGTATGTCTCAGCGATTCTTTTGGATTCCTTGGTGGCTTCAATAACTATTCTTATTAGCGGCTTGCCCATGAACAGTGCCATCGGTTTTTCCGTGTCTCCACCGAAACGGGTTCCTTTTCCTCCTGCCATTATCAACGCTACGATGTGCACTTCAAATCACCAGCACAAGCAACGCAATCATTCTAGCTATCTCGTTAGTGGCGCCGAATATATCCCCGTTTACGCCTCCAAAAACATGTTTGCCTACGATTATCATGAAACCCCCAACCAGTATTCCAGCTGCTACAGCCAAAACGCCGCTGAGACCAAGCAAGGCAATGCTGACGACAAGGGAGATGATTAACGAAATTGCGTATAAGCCATGTTTTTTCCTAATAGAATCAATGAAGTTCCTTCCCTTTTCCCACTTATCTTCATAGAAGCGGGGCGGGGGAGATGTGCCTTGCCATGCGCTTGTGACCATGGCTAGTTTCGCTGATGTCTCGGCTACTATGAGGGATTGAATGATGACGTCTGTTTTTACCATGAAGATGAATAAGAGAGTGAAGAAGGAAACGAGGAGGGCTAGAAATGCCCCTGTTCTTGTAACAGTCCACTCGTGGGCGATCTCCACCTTCTCTTTAAGAGATGCTTTTCTTATGCCTAAAGCGTTGCCCACATCAACTAATCCGTCTGTGTGTTGAAGTCCTATAAGAACAAGAAGAAAAGCGAGGGTCATGGCGCTTGCAAGCCCCTGGGCTATAAAATCAAAAAAAACTTTGTGGGCACCTGAAAAGACCGCATTGTTTATGGCGCCGAAGAGAAGAAACAAAACGTTGTTTGTGAAGAAGGAGTAGATGCCGGCAAGAAATCCGATCAGGACTCCTATAACCGGAAATAGGAACATGAATCGGGCGGAGATATCCAAGAAACTTTCGTCTACCCCTGCGGGGATGGTTGTGAGAAAAGCCATCAAGCCCCTGAAGATTCTTAAAGCTTTCAATATCAACCCCCGCTTATGAGATCATGGAGTGTCTGCGTGTTGGCGTGTAAACTCCCAACAGACGTTATATCTCCATACGTCGCCCAACTTTGTCAATCTTATCTCCTGTTCATCAACTTCGATTAGACCCTTTTTCTCCAGTTTGTTGATGATGGTTCCAAAGGCTTCTTCTGGTAATTTTCCAAAGCGCCTTTTGAACTCCTTTTTGTTGACGGGCAGGCGGATATACAGTCGCATCATCATCTTTCTCATCTCATCCTCTATAGAACTCACCGAAAGCTTTGATATTGGAAATTTTCCACGGTTAACCGCCTCAATATACGCTTCGGCAGGTTCAATGTCCACATAAGAGAATTTTCCTAACGTTCCCATGAAGGAACCTGCACCAGTAGCGAGAACCTCCATACATGGTTCTTGGAAGTCTTCTGCTATTCTGGAGAATCGGTTGTGGCATGTCTTTTCGTATCCTGCCGCCTTGAAGATGTTATCTGCCTCAAGATACATCTCTGTTTCAGCCTCTTGGTCTCCCCTAGGAGGTAAATCGCCAGACTGAAGCTGTTGAGCTAGCTTTGTTTCCGGATAAACGTCCAAAGCATAACAGTCGGCGCTTTCTACATCTAACTCTAAAGCTCTTTGAATATCTTTGCTCCAGACTTTCAGGTTCTGGCCTGGAAGATTATACATCAGGTCGATGCTTACACGAAGTCCCAGTTCATGTGCAGTCTTAATCGTTTCTTCAGCATTCCTTGCCTTATCCCGCAGATTAAACATTCTTCTTGCGTTGTTGTCAAAGGTCTGTATCCCCACATCCAGCTGGTCCACCCCGTATTCTGACAGCGCCTTTAGTTTCGTGTAGTCGAAATCGTGAGTGCAACCTGTGATCTTGATTTCCCGGCTATCGTTAAAATTGAATTTTTTTTCACAGAATGCTAAGAGATCAATTGTCTGTTCGGTGGACATGATGCTTGGGGTTCCACCTGCCAGATATATCTCGGAGAACTCGCTTGTCCTAGCATATTTTGTTTCTGCGTACATATTTAACGCTTTTTTCAATGCAGAGAGATACTTTCCCATTGTCTTGTTAGACATCAGTTCTGTGGGAAAATAACAGAAGCTACACTTCATGGTGCAGAAAGGTATCCAAGGTTGCAATTCCTTCCTTTCACTGCTGGTGTTCTCGGTTCCTAAGAGGTCCATGAAGGCTTGTAGGGTCTTGGGCACAACTTCAGGATAGTCTCGATAGGTGTAAGGTGGCCAATGCTTGGTTTTTTCGTAGGTGGGTGTAGTTTCGGTGTGTTTATTCGTCATTATTTTATGATGTCTCCATCTTTTTTTTAAATCAATGTTAATTCATGATGTAACGCTTTCGGAAATTTTGTCGATTAAATTTCATCCATTCTTTTATGAGAATCCCTTTTGCTGTCTCTTGTGAAGTGTTTTCCTGTTTTAATCTTTTGCAACTTTTAAAAGCTTTGTTAGCAGAAGCTTTTGGCATACAGACATATAGCTTCTTTTAGTAAACAGTTGTGAAGCGTGCGCTTTGACATAAAGCTTATATAGAATTCCGTGCCAAAACCGTTTCTCTAACAATTGTATAAAACGAACACTTGTGATGAAGTAAATTGATTTATGCATTGATTGGTTTTATTGTAATGTTCGCCGTGTTATTAGTGATTGGTATCAACCAGCCTAGAGGAACAAGTGTCAAAGGCTGGTGTTTCCTCTACCTGATTATTGCTCTAATTTTCGACGGACTTGTGGTTTTTGCCCTGTTTTATCAACAGCTAGAACTCACTCAACTGCTTCTCGGTGTCTCTGCAGGCTCCGCCACCGGCTTAGCCATCCATGTGACTCATCACATATTCGAGGAGAACGAAGAACATTAGACCTGTTCAAGTTCCAACTGTATTTTGTGCCCTTAAGGAATTAATTTAAGGATACTTTAGGTTAACTAGGTGTATTTGTAGAGGTTTTGCTATGAAAGAATACGATTTAATCTCTATAGGCACAGGTTCTGCGATGGGCATTGTTGAGGCAATGATTCAAGAGAACCCCAAGGTCAGGGTCGCCGTTATAGATAAGGATGAGCCGGGCGGCATCTGTTTAACAAGAGGCTGTATCCCCTCCAAGCTTCTTCTTTACCCCGCTGAGTTGGTGAGAACAATTGAGAAGGCGAGAACGTTTGGAATAGACTCTGAAATAAAACAGATCGATTTCAGAAAGGTCATGGAAAGAATGAGAAGCATAATCTACGGAGACATAAACCGAATTCGCCAAGGGCTTTCTCAATCCAAAAACGTGGATTATTACCCAGAAGTAGCAGAATTTGTTGGACCATACACCTTGAAGGTTGGAGACGAAACCATCACATCTAAGCTGATCGTGCTAGGCACAGGATCAAAACCCACTATTCCTCCAATAAAGGGAATAGAGGAAACGGGTTACCTTACCAGCGACACAATCCTCAAGATAAGTGAACTGCCCGAGAGCATCATAATAGTGGGCGGCGGATACATAGCCGCGGAATACAGTCA
>Ga0209635_10001706_pt1 | contig 16489 bp, 16 predicted proteins | sample DeeMarSWOR230_32_FD_187463 | JGI IMG/M metagenome (GOLD analysis project Ga0209635, IMG submission 187463) | Marine sediment microbial communities from White Oak River estuary, North Carolina - WOR-2-30_32 (SPAdes) (version 2) | ecosystem: Environmental > Aquatic > Marine > Intertidal zone >... | reverse complement strand
ATATCCCGTGGAGGTTTTTTGGATTAAAGTGTGTGACCTTTTTAGAAGGTGACCCTAGCAATTGGACCAGTGCTCAGATTGCTTCGCCACCTTTATATCCTGATTGGTATCCGGTATTTTGTACAAAAGGTCGGGACACCGTTTATGCAGCCTTTCGAGCAGATTCTATCAATCATGCGCAACCTCGTTTGATTTATTTTTCATCTTCAATCGACACAGGGCGGCATTTTTCAGAACCTATAATACTTTCTTTGGGTCAGCTTGAAGGCACTTCTGGAACATCATATCCAGCCATTGCAGTCACTGAAGAAAATACCATTTATGTAGCCTGGCCTGATCCACAAACGGGAAATCATGATATTTATTTGACAAAGTCATTGAATGGAGGAATTTCTTTTCTTCCTGAAAAACGCATCAATGATATTTTTGAAGGCACACAAGCTAGGGTTTACATGACCTATAAACCAAACGTGGGACTGTGTGTTGCGTATTTAGATGGTGGTTTCAAAAATGAGAATAAACATGGCGGAGGTTCGATACACTTGGAAAAGACACCCACGGATGCAGATATCTATTTTACCAGATCAACCGATGGTGGTGACACCTTTAGCGAGAGTGTCTTGGTCACAGATTCGACTTTCCAACAGTATGATCAGTGGGTCTGGGGGATTACCGCAGATGATTCAGGGAACGTCTATGTTGTTTCAACCGATTACCGTTATGGAACATCATTAGTTTTTGTGAGTAAAGCGACCTTTGATATCACTTCTATCCCCAATGAACAACCTGATATGAGGATTCCAGAGACTTTTTTCCTCTCTCAGAACTATCCAAATCCCTTTAACGCCAAAACGACGATCGAGTTTAGTGTTCCTGCTGAAACTTTCGTGACTCTGAACGTTTACAACATCCTGGGAGAGAAAGTACGGACTTTAGTCAAAGCCTCTGTACCACACGGACGACATCAGGTTGTTTGGAATGGGAAAAACGCTGCAGGGGATTTAGTATCCAGTGGTGTTTATTTATACAAGTTGGAAACTCCGCACACCGCTATTATGAGAAAATTAGTGTTGTTACGTTGACCGAGAATTCGTAGGTGGCATCGGGTCGCCGTACCCAACGCCGTGTAAGGTTCTTGAAAGGCCGTCGGATGAGGTCACCCGACGGCACTAAAGCAGAAGTTTGTGGAAGAAGTTACCATGCACCGAATATTTATAATCCCAACTCTATGTCTTGCTTTCGCAACTGGAGCTTTCGCTCAAACCTTCGGTCCCGCTGTCCCGGTAGATACTACGACTCCAGGAGTCATTTTTCAATGGGCACCTGATATTGCTGTGGATAGAGATGGCAATGTAGGAGTCGTTTGGGTGAACCAAATCCCAGGTAACCGTGTCGTGATGTTTGCGAAGTCGACCGATGGTGGCCAGACTTGGCAGAAGACGGTGGTGGAGGATTCACCCTTGTGGCCCGAAATGGCCCGTAACAATGCAGCGCTGGCTTTTGATACGCAGAACAACCCATGGGTCGTCTGGCAATTTTATGATCCTTGGTACTTGGCATATCCATATGTGGCCCGTTCTCTAGATGGGGGAGATACTTTTGGTGAACCTTTCTTTAAGGAAGACTCTTTTGAAATGGAAGTTCGCTCTATAGCTATCGATGAAAACAACAATGTTTATATCCCATGGATGCGAGGATTGAAGTGCGTAACCTTTTTAGCAGGTGATCCCAACGATTGGACCATTGGTCAGGTTAGCCCGCCAACGCTATCTCCTAATTGGCATCCTGTATTTTGTTCTAAAGGGAGGGATACCGTTTATACAGCGTGGAGCGCAGATTCCTTAGATTATACGAAGCCTGATCTAATCTTTTTTTCACGTTCAATCGATACTGGTCAGTATTTTTCGGAAGCTTTGCTCCTCTCTTTGGGTCCTCTTGAAGACACTTTTGGAGCTTTATTTCCATCTATCGCGGTCGCTGAAGAAAATATCCTTTATGTGGCATGGCCGGATCCACAAACAGGCGATTATGATATTTATTTGACAAAATCGTTGGACGCCGGTATCTCTTTTCTTCCTGAAAAGCGTATCAATGACGTTTTTGAAGGCAATCAGACAAGGGTTTACATGACCTATAGACCAAAGTTGGGTCTGTGTGTTACATATTTAGATCGCGGCTCTGGCACAGAAAAATCTAATTACAACGCTACGTCATTTATTAAGAAAACCATCCAAGCGGGAGATATATATTTTACCAAGTCAACCGATGGCGGTGACACCTTTAGCGAGAGTGTCTTGGTCACAGATTCGACTTTCCAGCAGTATGGTCAGTGGGTCTGGGGGATTGCCGCAGATGATTCCGGGAATGTTTATGTAGTTTTTACCGATGACCCATATGATAAATCGATAGTTTTTGTGAGCAAAGCGACCTTTGACATCACTTCTATCCCCAATGGACAGCTCGACATAAGGATTCCAGAGACTTTTTGCCTCTCTCAAAATTATCCAAATCCATTTAACGCCCAAACGACAATTGAATATAGTATACCTGTAGAGAGTTACGTGACTCTAAACATTTATAACATCCTTGGAGAAAAGGTTCGGACTTTGGCCAGAGCTTCTGAACCACAAGGGCGGTATCAGGTTGTCTGGGATGGGAAAAACGCTGCAGGGGATTTAGTATCCAGTGGTGTTTATTTATACAAGTTAGAAACTCAGCACACCGCTATTGTGAGGAAATTAGTGTTGTTACGTTGACCGAGAATTCGTAGGTGGCGTCGGGTCGCCGTACCCAACGCCGTGTAAGGTTCTTGAAAGGCCGTCGGATAAGGCCACCCGACGGCACTAAAACAGAAGTTTGTGGAAGAAATTACTATGCACCGAATATTTATAGGTACAATTCTTCTGCTTTCTTTCGCTACTATCGTTTGGGCCCAAACCTTCGGCCCTGTTGTGCTGGTAGATACCAGTACTGCGAACTTAACATATCAAGCTGGTGGCAATTTAGCGGTTGATTATCAGGGTAGTTTAGGGGTGGCATGGACTGATGCTACTAACAATAATGATATCATAAGTTTTGCAAAATCAACTGACCAGGGTCAGACCTGGCAAAAAACCGTGGTATGTGACGATCCACTGGAAGACCCACGAGATATGCGTTTAGACGCTGCTTTAGCTTTTAATCCAATTGATAATCCTTGGGTAGTATGGGATTACTACATTTGGGAATCGATTAGTGAGTATTGGGTTCAAGCGGCACAGTCAGTCGATGGAGGAGTCACATTCGAGAATCAAAGAATCATAGAACTATCGAATTTTAGAGTATCAAAGACTATTGCCATTGATAACAATAGCACTGTGTATATCCCTTCAGTTGATTATAGAGGTTTGATTTGCAATGTTCTTCCGGAAGGTGACTTTTCAAAACGGTATCAAACTGTTGTAAGTCCTTTAAGTCTAGCTCCCTTTGATTTTCCAGATTTTCAAACCGCGGGAAGGGATACAATTTTTATTGCCTTTAAGGCCGATTCAAGTGATCATTATAAGCCCAAGCTGATATATTTCACACAATCTATTGATGCGGGGAGCACCTTTACTGAACCTATCTTGATTTCGGGAGAGGCTTATCAGCCTGGGCATTATGGGGCTCAAAGTGCCTCTCTTGCACTGGATGAACTAAAAACTATTTACCTCGCTTGGGCCGATGATAGAACAGGTGATTATGATGTTTATTTCTCAAAATCCATTGACGGAGGGAACACTTTTTCATCTAGTGTGCGAGTTAACAATCAGCTTGAAGGTCAACAGTTTATAGTAAGAATATCCTATAACTCCTCAACAGGACTTTGCGTGGCCTGGGTGGAAACACATGATCTCCAAGACAATGACATATATTTTGCCCGCTCAATTGATGGCGGCGAGACCTTTAGCGATGGTATCCTTATCTGTGGTGAAGAACATCAAGCGTTCTATCAAGGCTTAGGTGGTATCGCTACTGATGACTCAGGCAACGTTTATATTGCGTACACTGACAATCGCTTTGGGAAACAGTTACTCTTTGTCACAAAAGCGACATTAGAATCAACAAACGTAATAGAACACCCATCTCTCTTAGCATTACCAGAGAAGGCCACGTTACAACAGAATTATCCTAACCCATTTAATGCTGAAACTCTTATTCGATATCAGATACCAAATAATAGCTATCGAGTCACTCTTCGAATTTTTGACTTATTGGGTAGAGTAGTCAAAACATTAGTAGATCAAAGGCAAGATGGAGGGGATTATCAAATAGTATGGGATGGAAAAGATAAGGATGGCAAGGATGTTGGTAGTGGTGTCTATTTTTGCAGTTTAACAGTTGGACCTGTTTTGTGTGCAAGGAAAATTGTCCTAATTCGCTAACTTCCTTATCTATCAACATCCTCACGCTGCGTCGGGTACGGTGACCCGACGCCACCCCAAAAACCCGGAGAAGAAACTCGGGCTTCGGGAATCGGGACTCGTGAAAGCCAAGGGCTACGATTTTGTCTTTTCACAATACGCGATTCCCGGTTCACGATTTTTTCTTACTAGCATCCACAACCTTAGATTGACTTCCAACCTCGATTGAGGTCATAGCAGGAATTCGTGGTTGTAGGGGCTCAATATATTGAGCCCCTGCATTTTTCGTGAGAGACATCTCCTGATCTTGATTATCGAGGTCGGGAGCCCTCTCCTTCAGGATCGAATGAAGCCGTATTCATCGACATTCTTCTGTCAGGAGATTGCCGCGTCGGCCTTCACTTCGTTCAGGTCCCTCGCAAAGACAGCTTTTTATTCAGGGTTGTTGTTTCACAAATACATCGATTAAGCAACTGCATTTCCATATTCTGTCATTGCGAGCCGAAGGCGAAGCAATCCCCCCGCAGGGCACCACCGGTGAAAAGAAGGATGCTGTATTCCTTGCCGTCCTCCTGCCGGGGGATTGCCGCGTTGGGCTTGGCTTCACCAAGCCCTCCTCGCAAAGACAGCTTTCTATTTGATTTATAAAAAACAGGGGACCTCAGGCCCCCTGGCACGATTTTCTATAATTTTCTTCTCCGCTCCTACCGCAGCAGCACCAGCTTTTTCACGTCTACCTGTCCCTCAGCCTCCAGACGGTAGAAATAAACCCCGCTGGGCAGCTCTCGACCGTTCACATCGAGGCCATTCCACCTGATGGTGTGCCAGCCAGGAGATTGTGGTCCCGCCGCCAAGGATCTCACCCTCTGACCCAGAGCGTTGTAAATCTCCAGAACCACCACAGTCGCGCCGGCTCCCGAGGATGCTTGAGGAACTTGGTATTCTATGAGCGTCTCGGCATTGAACGGATTGGGATAATTTTGCAAAAGAACGAAGTCCCCGGGCATTGCTTTGGGATCTGGGGTTTCCACCCCGGTGGTGCTGGTGATCTCAAACTCCCAGACATAATCATCTAACATTGTCAACGCCCACAGAGACCTGATGCCATTTACCAGCTGAACGAGAACGGTCTCACCCGCGGCAAAGGGCTCATCGGGCGTAAAGGTGGCGGTCTGGCTCAGAGGGTCATAGGTGACGATGCCACCTTTGTCTCCACCAAGTCCCTGGACCAGGAAATTATCGCCGTTAATGGTGGTTGGGTCCATAGGCATGTCGAATGTGGCCAAGATCGCGGTTGCTCTGGGAACTTCTTGAGCCGAAGCGGCTGGGTCGGTAAGGGCGACCTGAGGAGCCGTTTGAAAGGAGGGCAGCGCTCCCATGTCACGCTGGGAACCATCCGGATCCGGAAGACTTTGGGGATCGGCGGAGTCGATGCAGGGAGACCCGAGCTTGAGATTATAGTCCCAATCTTGGGAAGCATAAAATTGGGGATCTTTGTAAACTTCTCCAGTAGCCGGGGAAGGGGAAAAACTTTCCCACAAGCCCCCGGCTCACCCGGGGCAATAAGCTGCGTAGTCTAATTGTCCACTATTCCACACGTTGTTGAACAAAATGACGGGCTCAAGGCCCTCCAGACAGGCGATGCCGAACTGGGAGTTGTCTGCAACCACGCAGTTTTTAATAACCGCTGTCATAGCCCAACATCGGATTCCCACAGTATTCTCGACGATGGTGCAGTTCTCCACCCTGCTGTTGGAGGCGTACTCATAGTTGATGCCATAGGCACCTCCGCGAATGACACAGCCATCGATGTCCAGTTTGGACTGGCTGCCGCACCAGATGCTCGCGTTTTCGTTCAGAACGATAAGCGCTCCGTTGCCATGAATGGCGCAGCTGAGCCCGGGATCGACCACCAGATACCCAGTATAGATTTCGGTGGGATCCAGAACGAGAAGTTTATCGTAGCCCTCTCCCGGTCCGGCCTGATTGTATGCCTCTTGCAGGTCCATGGCGCTAGAAGATGCAGAGAACAGGATGCCTGCGAGGGCAATGATGGAGAAAAGCAGCTTTAGTCGAACGATCATGGCCTTAGCTCCTTGAAATGTGATGTTGGCAACTTTTGCTGGTTTCAGAGGCCTGAGGATTTTCTCGTTCAAGATGTTTCTCTGAGAGGAAAAGAGAGATAACAGAGGCCTCTCTAATATCATATCAAACTTGTCGACAAATGTCAAGAGTTTTTTCGTTGATCGGTGATCGGTAATCGGTGATCGAAAAAATGAGAGTTGAAGAAAGGTTTGGAAGAGCACTTATAGGTTTCTGATTAATTTCATTAACATACGGTTTTCGTGATCCAAATGTTCCTCGATAGTGGCTAGTTCCGATTTTGATATATATTTCTGTCTATAGGCAATGGTCAGTTGCGTTTCAAGTTCAGCACAGGCTCCCAGGGCGAAGTGACAAAATCTCTGTAACTCTTTTCTTCGCCAGCGAGCGAATCCTTCAGCGATATTGCTGGGAATTGAAACAGCGGCTCTTTGCATCTGCGATGCCAAACCGTATTTTTCCTCTTTTGGTAACTTCCTGGAGATAGTATAAATGCACTCAACTATATCAATCCCTTTTTTCCAAACATCAAGATCCTTAAAACTTGAAACAGACATGATGCACCGCCCCGTTGTCAAATCCCGTTGTTTTTTGACGATTAACGATCACCGATTACCGATCACCAGTTTAAAACCTTCTGATAACCATCAGGTATATTATCCTCCTAACAGGAAAAAACAGAAGCTCGAGGTTATCCCCGAGCTCCGCAAATGGCGGGGCCGACCGGATTTGAACCGGCGATCTCTGGCTTGACAGGCCAGCGTGTTAGACCAGACTGCACCACGACCCCGTATAATCCACTATTTTTGATGGGCGATACTAGATTCGAACTAGTGACCTCTTGCTTGTAAGGCAAGCGCTCTGGACCAACTGAGCTAATCGCCCCCGCAAAGATCACAAGCAGCTAGACTGTCGATGAATCTTGAGGTCTCTTTTTTTATGGTTTCTGCAAGTTTTGCTTTTGAGCTTTGGGCTTCTTCTTCGGGCGCAAGAGAATGCCGATGGGGATGATGACGCAATACCCCAAAACTAAGAGAAACGGAGCTAACGTGATGGAGCCCAACCGAAGGGTGATATACCCGAAGATGATGACCACCAGGCCAATGAATAGAGTCAGGTAATTGATCCTCGTGAAAAAGAACGAGTCCGTCGCTGGGGGGGTTACCTTCTTGGCCCCAGGTTTTGATGCCTTTTTTTTCGTTACCATGAACCCTCCGGCTATGTGAGAACTAACCTTTTAATTTAACCATAAGGCTGAATCCCTGTCAAGGGAAAACTCGCCCTTCGAAGGCCCTTTTATGAGAACCAGCCCGCGATCACGCCCAGCCACTCGCCCAGGAATGACATCCGTCCGATCAGCAGGGAGATACGGGCCATGACCGTGTAGCCGAAGGAGGCTCCGAAGGTGACCATCAGGATGTAAATGCCCACCCGGGAGGCGGCGCCGAAGGCTCCCTTGTGCTCCTTGGAGAAGAAGAAGTAAATCAGGCCACAGACCACGCCAACTGTGAGCACGATATGGGAGAAAGTCATCCCGATGGAGAAGCCGCCGTCACCCACAGATATGATGGGGATGAGGGAGCTTTTGATTTGACCGATGAAGTCGGACTGCAGGTATCTACTGAAGCGCACACCCGCCGTGTAGCCGATGATGAAGGCCAGAGCCCAGCGACTTAACCAGGCGATGGGAGTGATCAACCGCGTGAGCAGCAGTATCCCGAGTATGCATGGGATGATATAATGAAACTCGGGTTCCGCCGTAGCCAGGGCCGGGAGAACATTCCTCACCAACGGGGGATGGATTTTGGCCAGCATATTGGGGACCATAGTTCCCCAAACGCCTACCACCATCCAGTAGGCGGCGGAGACGCCCACGAAGAGGTGCTCGGCGAACTTGTAGAAAGGATTATCCTTGTAAAGGAAGCTGAAGATCATCAAGGTCAACAGAGCACCGATCCAGACCTGTAAACCGTACATAGTGTCCACCCTCTGTTTATCGTTAAAAATCAGTCGGATTTCTTTGCTCGTTTCTTCTCGATGAAGAAGGTGATGTTTCCGATGATGATGAAGATGATGATCACCAGATGGGCGATGGCCTGCGGGCCCATGATGGCAATGGCGCGCTGGTAGACCTTTTCATATTCAGGATATCCATGGACCAGAGCCGCCTCATATTCTGCTGCCCCTTTCAATCCGCCCATTAGGCCCAGCATCTGGCGAGGATAATACGGATACAGCAGAGGTGCACTCACCGCCGTGGTGCCGCCGGCTACGGGGATATCGCCTGGATCACCAGCGAACTGGACCCACTCCTTCAGGCCTGGGAAGCCAGCACTGAAGTTGCAGATGAAGGCGAAATCCCTCAGATTTTGTACATCGCTCATCATGCCGATCTCATCGATGTGCGTGCCCTCCGCATCTGTGGTATACATCTTCTTTAAGTCGGCCAGGATGGTGTTGATCAGTCCGTATCCGCCCGCCTTATATCCGAGATGCACATAATCGGTCCCGTACACTTTCTCGGGAAACTCCTCCTCGATGACATCCTCGATGACGCGCAGAGCCTGAGCCTGTCCGGTGGGCCACAGCGCCATGATGTACATCTTGTGATTTTTCTTGCAGCAATGTCGCGTTACCGCAGTGGCCATAGGCTCCAGCTCCGGGGCCGTGCTGGGGCCATAGTCGAAAGGCAGGAGGATCTTGGAGCCATTGGGCAGGCTCTCGATCTTGTCGAAGATGGTCTGAACGATGGGTGAGGGATGTTCCATGAAGGAAATATTAAAGACCAGTGGGATGATCACCGCCAGGGCGATGAGGAGGAAGATGATGCGGCGATCAACATTCCCCAATTTTTCTACGACGCTCATCAGACGCTCCTGTTGAAGGTTCTCACTTCTCAGCACCCAGATAGGGCCGTTCGATGCCCAGGATGATCCTTAGAGAGGTGGCGATCACTCCCAGGGCGATGCCGATCATGATGGCCCTCTGGCCGGCGGTGTTTGGCCAGCCCATTATCCAACTGGCTAGAGTCGGTACGTGTAAAAAATCGAGTTGTTTTGGCAACCAGGAAGTAAAATAGTGTCCAATGGGGGTTCGACCCACCAGGATGATGAAGGCGGCGATGAGCAGAATGGTGGCCTCTTTCGTTTTCGCCCGGAAAGCTCGGTAGGCCGCCGAGGCCACGAAGAAGGCCAGCAGGCTGAACATGGTGGCCTGAAGCGGATTAAAAACCGCCTCGAACATGAACCGAAACCACGATCCCTCGGCCAGGAAATCGCCGCTCAATCCAGGCGGACCGCCCACTTTAAAAAATCCTATGATGAGCATGAACAGAAATCCCACCACGGTGACGATGCTGAACTGCCAGTCGCGTTTTTTCTTCTGGATCTTCTCCAGGTGAACCCTGAGCAGGTTGCCGCCCCCCAGGATAAAGGCGAACACGGCGATGATGTCGAAATACACAGAGAGGTTTTCGTCCAAGGAGCTGAAGGGGGTATGGGGGATGAACATGGCCATAATCAAGGCCGTTCCCACGATAAAAGTGATGATGATAGGGATTCGTCGGCGCATATCCTCCTCCCGATCCTAAAATCTAAGGGAAACCAGCCGAATGATGAAATCGCTGGCTTTGGCGATGGCCGGGCTGCCGGTGAGCACGCGCAGTGTTTCAAGGGTCACTCCCAAGCCGATGAACATCAGGGCGATAACCTTGCCCGCATCCGCCCCCTTGAGGCTTCCCAGCGCGCGGGGTTCCTTTGAAAGGTAGGCGCTGGCGGCGAAGAGCTCCTCGCCGATGAGGGTGTAGTCGCAGGCAGCCACGAAGAACGGCAGCTGGGCCGGCTGGGCCGTTCCGGCCACTTGGATGGCCCCGATGGAATTGCCCGTCTCGGCCAGGATGAGGGACTCGGCGAAGAAGGATCCTAGATAGAAGCAGGCCGCTGGTTTATTTCTGACCATGGTCCCATCGAGGAAGGCCACGTAACCGAACTGCTCGTCGGTGACATAGTGGACGATATCGTCGCTATACGCATCAGGCCGGCCAGCGCTGAGGTATGATTGCTTCACCGTCTCTCTGGCAGCAGCCAGCACCATAGACCGGGAGACCGGGACGTCCAATTTAGTGTCGTACTTAGCGATGGTCTTGGCCAGGGAGCCCAGAATGGTGATCCCGGCCACGGTCTGCACGTCGTCCAGATCCTGGATGCCGGGAACGTATAGTATCGGCTTGCCCATCTCGGTGGCACGGCCAACGGCCTCGTCCACTGCCTCCAGACCGGCGATGCGCCGGATGAAGAGCTTCTTGCCCCTCTTAGCTCTTGAGATGTACAGGATGATGAAAAAAGACAGGATGACAGCAATAGCCAACAGGTTGCTTCTCTCGGGATTGTACCATTGTTGCTTCGATTGGACGGCCTCCGAGGGGGATGAGTCGGCGAAGAATTCGCTGGCTCGGGCTCGAACTCGGTAGTAATAGTCAACTTTGTCCTTGGTGGAGGTGTCCACATACTCCTTGACGCCTTTGGTCACTGAGCTGATCAGCTGGTACTCGCCATCCCTGGTCTCGCTCCGCAGAATGTCATAACCGGTGACGTGGTTCTTGCCGGCTCCATCGTCGGAGGAAAGCTCCCACTGAATGGTGATGCTCTCGCCAGAATCGTAGGGCGTGTCGTGAACAGCCGGGGGACCGGGTGGGGCGGGTGTCTCCTCGGAGCGCAGGAGTATGTCGAAGGTCTCCTCTTGAGCTTCTGGGAAATGGCAATATCCTAGAATGAATATCAACGACAGGATGGAGACTGGAAAAATTAGAATCCTGGAATTGAAGTACCAGCCACACCTTTTGTGGCGCATGCGATCACCCCTTTCTGATAGGAACAAACTAATGGACAAGAGGAATCAAATAAAAGACCTTCTATCGAGCAATATTGCCTTTTTGTGAACTTAGATTACCACATTTCTAGGAAAATGTCAAGTATTTAAATGAAAAGTCAAGGAAATTTTCGTTTTCCAGAAACTCTCTTCAGATATTCGTCACTGTTGGAGAAGTCGTAAACTCTGGGTGGATTAAGGTTACATTTTGGACATCTGCCGTGTTTTGATTCAAAGTGGACGGCCATACATTTTGGGCAGATGAATTTGGCCATTTTGAACCTCCATAATTGGCCAATATGTTCAGTCCTGAAAGAAAAGTCACGTTCTTTCCCATTTCTCAACATCGCCCCCGACAACGGTGAAGATGGGATGGGGATCAATATTGTGTGCGGAAAACAGCTGCTGGTATCTTTCAGGATCGCGCATTTTCAATCTTTCGCAGAGCAAGTTAAATTCGTGTTTAAGTTGCCCCTGGGTTATGGGAATCTTTTTCGTTGATGCCCCGGTTGCGATTTTTCTTCGATTGAAATTGTATCCTCGCCTTCTGGATTCTCGCCATATTTCCGTTAAATAGCCAGCGATGCAATTCTGCGGCTGTTGATGCTTCTTGAACCTATCCAATTGGGGATGGTTCCTGTAGCCTTTTGTCTCCCCTTGTAAAACCTTTTGAGCCAGCAAGGACTCTCGCCAAAGCGCCACGAGGCCAACCCGATCCAGATATTTTGGATGTATGCTCCACAATCGCAAAGAAAAACTCCAAGTGCAAGTGGCATTTAGATAGTTGTCATATGATCTAGAGTTTCCTACCCTTCCCAGAGTCGCTGATCTCCAAGAGAGCCTCGGGATAGGGATCGAAGAAGGTTTGCTGACCCAGATATTCCTGCTCGAAACGGACCACCCAGGCTCGAGTCAGGTTCAGAGGAACGCTGAAGGGAACCTTCTCGTTCCGATATCTTTCCAGAGCGTCCAGAAAAAATGCTTTCTCCTTAGCTGAGAGTTCTTTGGAGAAAAATCCAAGGGCGTGCATGAGGACGTTGATGTTGGACAGACATCTGGGAGGCCGGGCTAGGGCGCAGGCCAGATGTTTTTCATAGTCCTCCAAGATTTCGGCAACAGGCCGTTTCTCGAGATTGGCCACCAAGCGGCCCAGATTCCTGAGTTCCTTCTGATTATAGGCCATCAACAGGAGCTTGTTCTGAGCCTGGAACTGGATCAGTTCGCGCATGGCACCCGAGCTTTGGATCTTCCGGAAATCCGCCATGAGGAACAGCTTGGTCAGGAAATGCTCCCGCAGGCGGAAGTTTCGAAGGCGGCCCTCCTCCTCGATGGCCCATCCGGGGAACTTCTCCAGCACGGCGCCTCCGAAAAAACCAGGACCAAGAATAGAGGCGGTACCTTTCTCCGGTCCAGCGTAAATCTTGACGCCCTTCATGCCACAGGAAGGAGACCGGAACTTAAGGATAAATCCGTCAACATCAACAAGAGAGCTTAGAAATGTCTCTGTGAAGCGGCGCATCTTCTCGCTGACATCTTTTCCCGTGGCCGGCTGGACCAGTCGTGGGCCCTCACTTGTATCCACGATACGAATGGGATCTCGCGGCACTCCTAGGCCGATCTCCAACTCCGGGCAGACGGGTTTGTAGCTGACGTGAGGCTTCAGGGACTCGACGAATTCATCCGGGATGACGGCTCCGTTCCAGCGACAGTTGTCAAATCCAAGACACTTGCTGATCCCCACGTTGGGTTTGGCCAAGGCACGCATATCGGACCTCTGCGGGTTGGTTAAGGGTTGAGGACAAAAAAGGAGGCGTTTAATATAACGGCGAAACTGACCCACAAAAGGTACGGAGCGAGCAACCAGACGGCCATCCTGGAGATGCGGGCAAAGAGGTGGATGGTTAGCCATATTGCCGTCCAGAGACAGATGATGATCACCAGGCCGGCCAGGGGTGATCGTAGTCCGAAGAACAGGACGGACCAGAGGGTATTGAGGGCCAGCTGAAGGATGAAGACAGCCAGTGCCTTTCTGCGTTGCTGCAGATCCCCGTCGGTTCGCCAGATCAGGAAGAGGGAGATTCCCATCAACACATAGAGAGTCGTCCAGACCGGACCAAACACGCCGCTGGGCGGCGTGAAAGGTGGCTTATTCAGGGTGGCGTACCAGGTGGGCACTGCGGCTCGGGTAAAAACAGAGCCGATGAAACCGGCCATCAGACAGAGGATGATGCTGCTGATCAACTTGAAGACAACGAACCCTTTTCGTTTTTCCATATGTAATTCTCTCAAGGCGCCGTTGCGAGTGAATTCATTTTTTTCTCTGCTGATCCGTACCGTTCTTCGCTCTCGGCTTTGTGACATCAAAGGCGAACATGTTTCTCTTTGAGCTTCTTATTTCCCAAGAGCTTGTTGAAGGGATCTGTTTAATGCTTCGGGATCATCTGTGCCAATACGGAATTTCTTCCCATTCTTCAACAGAAGCTCAATGGCATCTAAGCCGGAGACATTCCAAAGCCAACCATGGGGGATCCGTCTGATTCCCCATCCATAATACCAGCGGTTTTTCACCTCCTGATGAGACTCGATATCTTGCAGTGGAAATTTCTTGCTAATAGCGCCGGGACCGAATCGAATGCGGAGGTGCTGCTCATCGATTTCCACTGTGAGGGTGGCAAACAGCACCAAACAAATTGCCAGGATGGCCAAGACGATCAGCGGGATCCAATTGAATTCATAGAGATCCATGAGCAAAAGGATGAGCACCATGGCGCCGCCTATCGTGGCGAATATCACATAGCCGATTTGAGTGTGACGATACTGGGTCATAATCGTCTACCTCAATAGTTTGGTCAAAAGTTATATTTTCTTAGTGAAGAGAATGGAAAGACTGTCCAGGTAATATGTGCGGGGCGTCTCCCATGTCCCCCAGATGCCAACTATGACATATACCTCATCCTCTGCGGCTGTGGTCACATTACATGTATAGCTCTTCTTCAGCCACCGGTAGCCCACATCCGTGCTGGAACCATTACCAGTGTGATCCTGATAGACGAGATCGTCTCTAGTTTCAGGTCTTTGGGGTACAACGCCGGTGATGATGGTCCACAAGTTGGCCATGCCGAAGTCCGCGCTGGCAAAGGCATAGCTGATGTTCACGTCATAGGAGCAATTGGATTGGACCGCAAAGGGATGCTCTATCCAGATTTTTCCAGCGTCGTTCCAATTCTCCAGGTAGAACTTTACAGCGGTGCTCCCAGCTTTGGCCATCTCTTGGGTGCGTCGAATTGACCATGTCAAAAGCGTGTCGCCCAGCTCTAGATCTATACCCCGCGCCTGCCATTGCTCCATGCCGTCTTCAAAGGAAAAGAGATGGGCGTCTGTCGCTGGCGGGGATTCAGTCGATTTGTCCTCACAACCGCAAAAAAGTACTAGCGTCCCGAGCACGAGATAGAGAAAGGGTCTCATGATGAAAGCTCCAGAGAAAATTGGAGAATCGTATGGGGGTGGCGCTACCGATTCTGTTGTCTTTTATGCGCCCTCACCTGAACACTGGTGATTTTTCCGGCCAACCTGTGGTCCAGCCCCGGCTCTACGTATTTGTGTTCGGCCACGATGGTCACATCCCGGAAGCCTGCTTTCCGGATGGTGTCTAGATATTCTTTTTTCTCTAGGGCTCCGGCGATGCAGCAGGCCCAAGCCTCAAAACTCTGCCGGATATCTTCGGGAAGCTTTCCCTCGGTGACCAGGTCGGATATCAGCATCCTTCCTTGGGGCTTTAAAACCCGAAACGCCTCTTTGAAGGTGGCTAACTTGTCGGGGGAGAGGTTGATGACGCAGTTGCTGATGATGATGTCGACACTGTTGTCTTCCACGGGTAAATTCTCTATTTCGCCCAGACGGAACTCGACATTCTGATAGTTGTCCTGTTTGGCATTTTCTTGGGCCCTGTCGATCATCTCCGGTGTCATGTCCACACCGATGACTTTTCCCCTTTGGCCAACTTTTGGGGACGCCAGGAAAGCGTCCAGTCCTGTGCCGCAACCCAGGTCCAATACGGTCTGACCCTCTTTCAGCTCGGCCAGTGCCGTGGGATTACCGCACCCCAGCCCCATGACCACGTCCGGCGGAAGTGAGCAGATTTCTTTCTCAGAATACCCCATGGACTTCGCTTGCTCGATGATCTCCGGAGAGCAACAACTGGTCGGACAACAGGGCTCTTTTTTAGATGCGATCTTCCCATAACGATCCTGGACGAATTTCTTGACCTCTTTTTCGTTCTTCATAATACCTCTCCAGCTTTTAACAGATCGTGTCTGACCCTTTTGGCTTTCTTCAATGACTTAAGTCGGCAATGTCACCTTCGCCCAATCCTGTCGGAAACATGCTGTTCCAGTGGCTTCCACATTTTCCGACTTGCCGTCTGGTAACCGAGCTTTTTGTAGAAAGCAAACGCCTCTTTATTGAAATCGCAGACATTCAGCTTAACGTGACGCACCTTTTTGTCCAGCGCCCATCGATGAGCGTGCTCCATGAGGGATCGACCAACTCCATGCCGGCGAAATCTCTTCCGCACCACGAGATTGTCGACGACGGCATAACGTCGTGGTACCATGATGGGAATGTCAGAGGCCTCTGGTATGAGAACGTGGACGAAGCCCATAATGTGACCCTCGCATTCGGCGACGAGCAGAGCGGCATTCTCGTCCGCCAGGATACTGGTAAAATGGACTTTTCTCCAAGCATCGCCAGCGGTATTCTGAAACACGTGGGGGAGAACCTGGCGATGTAGAATCTCCACTTCTTGGAAAGCTTTGGACAGTTCCTAGCAATCCCTCTGGGTTGACTCACGAATTGAAAAGTCCATATGTTTTGTCTTTCTCTGGATCGTTCCTGCCCAATGTTTTGGATTTTGCCAAACGAGAGGGATCTTATTGCCCGCTAAAGGAGATGTTCAAGGAGTATCTTTATTCCCATGGCGATCAAGATGAAACCGCCGACGAGCTCGATCTTGTTCTCGAAAAAGTGACCTAACCTATTGCCGATAAAGGCTCCAAGGAAGGATAATAAAAAGGTCACGAGTCCGATGAGTATGGCCGGCGTGATGATGGCAATGTTGATAAATGCGAAGCTGACGCCGA
>Ga0209635_10001701_pt1 | contig 16516 bp, 16 predicted proteins | sample DeeMarSWOR230_32_FD_187463 | JGI IMG/M metagenome (GOLD analysis project Ga0209635, IMG submission 187463) | Marine sediment microbial communities from White Oak River estuary, North Carolina - WOR-2-30_32 (SPAdes) (version 2) | ecosystem: Environmental > Aquatic > Marine > Intertidal zone >... | reverse complement strand
TGTTGAAAAAGGGCTTGTAAAATGCGATGAGTTAATACTTTATGATCGTAACATAGAGAGGGCTGAGAAGCTCAGAAGTTCGTTGAATGTTCCAATTACTGTTGTAAAAAGCCTTGACGAGATGATCAGGCTTAAACCAGTAGTCATTGTGGAGGCGGCGTCACAGCAAGCCGTTAGGGACTATATAGCCAGAATTCTAGCGGAAAACATTGAATTGATAGTTATGAGTGTAGGAGGTCTTCTGGACTTGGGCATGAAAAGCAACAGGATTCATATACCGTCAGGAGCTATTGGCGGTTTAGATGCGATTTCTAGCGCTGCATTGGCAGGAATAGATAAAGTCATTTTGACTACGAGAAAGAATCCTAAAGCTCTAGATATGCATAATGGAGAAGAAAAACTGGTGTATGAGGGAACCGCTGAAGAGGCTGTAAGGCTTTTTCCGAGGGAAATGAACGTTGCAGCCACTTTAGCTTTGACTGCTCAACATGAGAAAGTGAAGGTTAAAGTGATTTCAGATCCGAAAGTAGATAGAAACGTGCACGAAATCAGAATCAAATGGAAATACGGCGATATGCTTCTAAGTTTTAGAAATGATCCGCATCCAGAAAACCCAAAGACAAGCGCCCTTGCGGCATGGTCTGCAATAAAACTGCTAAGAGAAACTTTGACTCAAAATTAGATTCTGTCTAGTTGCAAAAACTCATGCAATTTTCTATGCAGAGATTCTAACGGATTTGTCCCACGCGGGGCTTAATCCAAAAGGAAAACTGAGAGAAGTTGTAATAATAAAGATCGACAATATTCAAGTAGCTCCATTAGAGAATGACTCTTACGGGCTAATGCTGTATCGTTGTTGGAGCATGTTGGGTGTATGTTGTCAATAGTTTTCTTTTTGAAAATATTACGGCTAGGGAAATAAGGTATTATTTGTTGAGACACAATATATTTCTACACTGAAGCTTTTGAAGTTGAGGACATGCTGAAGAAAACAGAAATCTGCGAAAAAATCAGTCAAGATGAACAGTTCAAAATCAAAGAAAAGCTGGAGACTGCATTGCTTACATTGCAAGCGTTAAGAAACAAAAGTTCAGAGCTCATGCGTCAATGCGAAAAAATCAGAAAGCTGGGTTCAGAACACAAAGGAAAGGTTTGTAGTAAATGTGGGGATGCAATCGAATCAGGTCACGAAATCATATTCAAAGGTTCTGCTGGAATGCAAACTCGTTATTATCATAAAGAATGTTTTGAGGAACTGTTGGTCTCGTGAATTGTGAATGTTTCTTTTTGTGAAGCATATAGACTGTTTGTGGATCTGACCTTAGAGGAACCTGATTCAAGGAATGTTTTGAAGTTACGAAAATGCTGTCTACAGTTGCTCTGAGCGGAATTGTGAGAGGTAAAACTCCCAAAAAACAAACCTTGATTAAGTTGAATATGGTAGGTTTTTGCAAGAAGTGATGCATATGATAACTAAGAAAGATTTGGTTGTTACTGCAATAGTCACATTCTGTTTGACAACCACATTTTTCATGGCAGTACCGACAAGAAGTTCAAAAGAATCAAATTCGTATGATCCGTGGTTAGACATAAACGATGATGGACTTATCAACATCAGAGATATATACAGGATAGCAAGAGTATTCGGCACGTCAGGATCTCCAGTTAACAAAACGGCCTTATTGCTTGAACTACAAAGTGAGCTGGAGACTTTGGAAGCTACAGTCAAAACCTTAGAAACCAATGGTACAGTCCTTCCATATATTTGTGAAAGAGTCCAAGATTCAGTTGTGTTAGTTCGTGGAATAATAACAGGAGGAACTGTTCAAGGCTCCGGGTTTGTCTACAACTTTTCAGGAATCATGGTTGTGCTAACGAATTATCATGTTGTGGATGGGACAACAAGCTTAAGCGTAACGTTTTCAAACGGGAATGGGTATGCAGCGGAAGTAAATGGTACTGATCCTTATGCAGATTTAGCTGTTCTCTTGGTCGATGCTCCTGAGGATGAGTTTACAGCGCTGGAGATAACCAGTTCGTCAACTTTGAGGGTGGGTAATCCCGTTATTGCTGTGGGTAACCCTTATGGCTTGGTTGGGTCGATGACTACCGGTGTTGTGAGCGCTCTTGGAAGAACAATCACTGGAGAATCCGGGTTTGCAATAGCAAATGTGATACAGACGAGTACACCGATAAATCCTGGAAATTCTGGCGGTCCGCTGCTGAACTACTATGGTGAAGTGGTGGGTATAACGACAGCTATTGTTGCTGACTCGCAAGGTTTGGGTTTTGTCGTTCCATCAAACACGATACTCAGAGAGATAGCATCTTTGGTAGCGAATGGAACTTATGAAGACTATTCCTACTTAGGCGTACAAGGAGTAGATATGGACTATGAAACAGCTCAACAGTTAGGCGTAACTGTGACATATGGCTGGAGGATCATTGATGTTGTACCTGGGGGTCCAGCTGATGACGCAGGTATGGAAGCAGATGACATAATAGTGGGGATTAACGGAACTCGTATGAGAAATGGAGATGAGGTCATAAGCTATCTTGAAGCAAAAACCTTACCAAGAGAGACAGTGATTATGGAAGTTGTAAGAGGCAGTCAGACTCTAGAAAAACCGGTGGTTTTGGGAAAAAGGCCGCCACCTTCTTAGTTTTCTCCTTTTTCTATATTAATCCTGAAATATAACAAAAACTAAAAAACGGTATCTATTGCTTGATCAGATGTGAATTTACATCACTGAAACTGAAATGGATAATGCGGCTATTATGCTGATAGGTCTTACCCATGATGCGCGGGCCTTGCAATCCAATTTATGTTTTAATCAGTAGAAAACCGATGCAAATTATTATAGGTTGGTTCGCTCCAGAGTGTTATAGAAGGTGGATTTGAGTTGAAAGAATGGATGTGCGTGCAAGTTAGTCACCATAACGATGTCGGTAAAACAATTGAGGAATTCCAAAGAAACGGCTGGAGTGTCCACACCTATCAAGTGACTGGTCGTGACATCTGGATCACCCATTACTTGCTATTTGAAAAGGGAACCTAGAAACTACTGATCTTTCAGAAGTTGTATTTCTCTCTCTTTTTTCGTTTTTGTTCCAGACTTCATCATGTACAGTCCTATAAGTATGAAGACAATTCCACCTACAATGACTGGGACTGCTTGTTTGAGCTTTCAAACCGATGTGTATATCCGTTCCAAATTGCAATCATCCAAAATATTCCAAAAAGACTTACTGAAGCTAAACATAGGATGATTAAACCAATCCAAAAGACTAGAGTCTTGTCACCCTCAAACATAATTCGTCATTTAAGATTAAGATTGAAGCAAATTAAAAGTTTCTGTGGCACAACTGTTTCAGGTGGCAACACTTACTAATCTTAACGGTTACTAGTTGTAAATTCAATTCTTAATAATAGTTCTGGTTGGTTAGATTATCAGTTAACGATAAATAGGTAATTGAACGAAAGTTGATAAGGTGTCCAACTTGAAAAGCAAAATTCTGATTATGATGTTTGGAATGACTTTGCTGTTAAGTTTGAGTAGTACTGCAAAAGCCTCGCAGATTGGTACTTTTTCGTTTATGTACGGGTATATTGGTGGTTCGCTTGAATTTGACGAGGAGGCTTATCCGACCAGTACTATCACGTATAATCTGACCGTAATGGCGTATCTCGAAGTTACCATCTACAACCTTAAAGTCGAGATTTCAGGTCTGGTGAAAGAAAAATGGCAAACCATGCATACAGAACAGATAATATCGTACTCTATGGTTGAAGATGAAAACTTCACGAGGCAGATGATAATCACTTTGCCATATGACACGTCTGGAAGACTCCGTTGCGTTATCGAAGCGTCAACAGATAAGGGCTTTGGTAAGGCTACTTTTTATGCAACACATGTCAGGACAATTACTTACGACGAACTGACAGCCTTGTATGATGAACTTCTAACAAATTATAGCACGTTACAGACTGATCATGACCAGCTCTTAACAAGCTACGTTGCTCTGAATGCGACTCATAGTTCACTTGTATCAGAATATGGTTCAATGCAAACAGACTATGACTTACTTAACTCGAGCTATGACTCCTTGGTGACAAGTTATGACTCACTTACGTCTAATTATGATTCGCTGCAAGAAGATTACGCTTATGTTAAAACGAAATATGACGGTTCGCTGGGAGAGTTGAACATCGTTAGAATTCTGATGTATGTCTTCACTGTAACAACTATAGTCTTTGTGGCTACGACTCTTTACTTCAAAAAGAAGAGCCCATATGTTGTTCTCCGTAAAGAGACCGCCATTAAGCCAGATGATGAATAGAGGCATGCGCTACTTTCGGAGGAAATGTGGGCACTGGTGATAAAGATCTGTCACTCAAATATGCTAGTAAACACTCTTTTCCTTGATCTTCCTTGTATCTTTTTTCTGACTAATGCTTAGGGGGCGCTGAAGAGCAGCCACGCATCATGTGAAGCATGACCAGTTTTTCTTCAGCAACCTTTTCAACTCACTGATTGTATTTTCAACCTTTTTGCGGCAGTTGGGCGATTCCTTCGGTGGAGCATAAGGGTCTTTAACGTGGATTTCCTGTAGGCCAATTACACCTGCAGCAAGTGCATACCAACAAAGTGGCAAGACCGTTGGGTTATATCCGCTTCCAGGCATCAAAATGAGTTTTTCATTGCAGACTCTGTCAGCAGTTTTCCTGATTAAACAGGATAGGTTGAAAAAGCCCTTTACTGTCAGCCTCAGATTTCCAAGCATGTCTGCAAAGTGTGGATCGCTTCCCCCATTTGCGATAATGATTTCAGACTTGAACTCCTCTGCTAAAGGTACGACAACTTCGTTCACGGCATAAAGATAAGTGTTGTCGCTCGTTCCAGGAGGCAGAGGCACGTTAACGTTGTACCCTTCTCCTTTTCCTTCTCCAATCTGTGAGACAAATCCTGTCCCTGGATAAATTGTGCGTGGATCTTGATGCAGAGAAATGTAAAGCACTGTGGGATCTTTATAGTAGATGTCGCTTGTGCCGTTTCCGAAGTGGACATCATAATCTAGTATCAAAAGTCGTTTCACATCGTACTTGGCCTTTAAATACTCAACTAAAATTGCTACGTCGTTGAAGAGGCAGAATCCGCCGCCGTAACTTCTTCCGGCATGATGATAACCGCCGCCTAAAGAGATCGCGCGTTTTGCCCTTCTTTCATAAATGGATTCGCCACATTTGGTTGCACCGCCAACGATAAGCAGTGCAGCTTCAAGAATTTCCTTGGAAACAGGTGTTTCGATGTCATAGGGCTTATTCTCTTCTGCTAGGCGAAAAATTAGATCAACGTAATCTTCTTCATGAACCATCAATAGATCCTTTCTTGAGGCCGGTTGAGGTTCGACGAGAACCACTTCAGGGAGACTGAGCAAGCCCTGCTTTTCAAAGAATTTCATGACATTTGCAAATCTGTCTCCTCTGTAAGGGTGTTCCTTACCTAAATCATATTGTTTGAATTTTTCGTGAAAGGTCATGACGACTTTTTGAGGCAATTATTGGCACTCTCAAACCGAATAAGAAGACGGTGAATATAAAAGTCTGCGTAATCAGAATTGAATTTTGCGAAAGAAAAAGGAGAGAAGGTGGTTACTCTGGGTTTTCTTCTTCTTCAGTCGTCATCTCCGCAAGTTTTTCTTCTGTGTCTTGCGACGTTTCTTGCGTCTCTTCCGTGTTCTGTGAGGTTTCTTGCCATGTTTCTTGCGTTTCTTCGGAGTTCTGAGGGTAGTCCGTTTCGCTGACTTCTGGCAAATCAGCTGGCGGTTCTGGTAGGTTATGCTCCACATCTTCTTCGAAGGTCTCTTCAGGCTCATCCGCTGGAACGGTTTCTTCTTCGACTTCGATTTCAACTTGCGATGGAGTTTCACTTTCTGTAGATTGTGGTTCTGTCTCTACGTTTTCTTCAAAAGTCTCCTCGGATTCAACCGTGGGTACGTTTTCTTCTTCGACTTGGATTTCAGGTTGTGGGGGAGTTTTGAAACTTTCTGTAGGTTGTGTTTCTATCTTCTGTGGTTCGGCGGTCTCTGTTGTTAGAATTTGTATGCTGGTTGAAAGTTGATTTCCGGCTTCTTTGACTGTGTTCAGTTGCTGTCTTGCAACTTCAAGTCCTGTGGATAGAACGTCGATTTCACGTTGATAGACTTCTTCTTCTATTTCGCCAGTTACGTGTTGGATTTCGAAGTTTGCAAGAAGCATCTCCAATGTTTTGATCTGTTTTTCAAGTTCCTCCGTTTTCAGGTTGATTTTTCCTTGCAGAGCCCTGTGTTGTCTTTCGATTTCTGCAACCGCCGCGTCTATCTCTTTGTTGAACGATTCATACGTGGACTGTGAAATCCTGCCTGTGTTCAATAAGTTGTCCAATGCTTGCCTTTTTCGCTTTGCCATTTCATATTCTTCGTTTAATCTCTCAAAAGAGTGTTTCCACCAAATCAATTTTAACACCGTTCATTTTTTACGCGTTAAGGAAAGAAATAACCTTTATTAATATTCAGATATATCGCTGACTGTTTAGAACAACGTTTTTCGTCGTTTAAATGAAAAATTAAGCTTTAAAAATTGAATGTACCATCAGCTTTCCATAGCACTGAAAATTGAAACATTTATCTAGAAAGTGAAAGGGCTGGAAGCTCTACGATCCAAGACTTTCTAAACTTGAGCTGAAGCCAGAACCCTCCTCTATGTGTTTTGCATGTTGGAAATGTTTATTTTTTCCATATTTCATTTCGATTTTTGATCTGGAATTAGTGTTAGTTTAGATGTTCATATCTAGGGTCAAATATTGAAACGTGAATAATTATGGCTGCGTAGATGATCATGATTGGCGGTGGTAAACTGGAAAGATCATCCGAGCTGAAATCGAAATACTAAAAAGCACCTTTCCAAGTCTTAAAAGCGAAAGAAAACAAGGGCCCGTAGCTCAGCAAGGATAGAGCACCGGGCTTTTAAGCAAGCCTAACGTTGCATAGAAACCCGGGGGTCCTGGGTTCAATTCCCGGCGGGCCCGCCAACATAAACTTTCGGCTAAGGATGAACCGCCTGATCATGCTGTTGTATTTTGTGAAACTGAACCTTCAGATTGGGATTCGATTATGAATTAGGATGTTTGAGGTCTTGTTTTCAAAAGCAAAAGGTGATGGGCGCCTTCTCCTTTCCCGCTTAGGCTGAATCGTAAAAGGATTTGATTTTATAAAACCCTTGCTGCTCAAGGCGGTATATGTCATTTTTGAAAGTATGCCTTCTCTGGAGATCATTTCAGTTTTGGAAATCCTGTTTCAGGTTTTTCTAAGGTTTATTGTTCTTGATTTAAATGTGTGAGTTAATTGTCTCTGAGGCTGTGTAGATGGTGCTTTTTGAATTATGATAGCCTCCATAACAATTATGGAGTACTTTTGAATGCGTGTGTATAAGAAATCTGGATGAAAGCTCTAACGCGTGCGAGAGGGTTCAAAATTTTAGCTTCTTTTGACTAGATAATTAAAATTCGGGGTCTTCGAGATCGAATGTGCCATTTTTTCCATCGAGTATCAGTTTAACATTTTCTATGAAGGTCATTCCGAGAAGTATTTTCACTGGCGCTGGATCTGGAATTTTGTGGATTACAACTGGTACGTTTTCAGCTTTGACATTGGCAACTTCTATTCTGTTTAGAATCTTGACTGGAGTTTCAATAATTCCAGAAGCGGTTACCAAGGTTGCTGTTGGATAATCTTCTTTCAGTTCAAGCTCCAGGTAGTCTGCGGTTTCAGGGGGAATTACAGTGAAAGCTGCACCGGTATCCATTAACGCGTCTTCGGCGACGCTAAACTTTCTACCAATTAGTCTTGCTTTGACTAGAAGTTTTCTAGCGTGAATTTTCATTGTTTCACCTAAAAAAGGAACTGGTATTTTTTCTCTTTTTCGGTTGGGGAGTAAAAAACGTAGATGCCATCTAGACCTTTTTGCTTAATCTCCTTCATTATCTCGTCGTGGCTGTCTGAAACGGTTACAACTTTTCCTTCTTTGACGGCTATCCATTTGCCAGCAAATTTCTTCCTCACTTCTTCAAAAACCTCTTCAGCCTCCATAGATTACACCATACGAAAAATAGCTAGTGCAGCTTTAAATAGTTTTGTTGAACCACGGTTCAAGCAAAGAGTTTAAGTTTTTTCTGTTTTTGTGAAAAATCATTACTTGAGTTCTTTTAGTGTTTTTGAGTATTCTTCTGCTGTTAATCGCCATCCTGCAGTGAGTATTCTATTAGAGCGTTCGTGTCAAGGGAGGTGTTTCCTCGTAAGCTTCTTAAGTCTTTCTTCCTCTTTGACCCTTAATTCTTTCAGCAGGTTGCGCGCTTTCGGCTCGGGGCTCAGACAGCCGAATAATGAGAGCATTCTTGGAATATCTCGGTTCTCTGAGAGGTAAATGTTTATTAAATGTTTTATTGCTTCGTTGAGAGAGGTTTTTTTCCTCTTTTGGATTGTAGTTCGGCAGCTATTGAAAAGAGTTGCTGCTTTATTTCGTCTTCAACTTGAATCGTGGACATGTTCTCACAGTTTTTATAGTGAATATGGAAAGTATAAAGAGCTTTTGCGCGCAGTAGGAAATGTTTGCTTCAGATTGATAATTGACTTGTCTGGCGCTAGGTATTTAAGTCTGACTGAGTAACGTATTTCTGGTGGAAAGCGTTGAGTCTGACTGTGAAAACTAAGATTGGTAGGAAGTTTGCGGTTTATCTGCCTAAGGTAATAGTTGAAGCTCTCGACTTGAAAGAGGGTGAAAGGGTGTTGTTAAAGGTGATGGGTAACTCCCTTTTGTTGGAGAGTCTGAAGGATCCGATTCAACTTGCCCTTTCAGGAAAGAAGTTTGCATCCATAACGCCGGAGGAAGCTGAGGCGATAAGTGTTGAAGAGCAGGCGAGGCATGTTGAAGGTTCTGCTTGATACATCCTTCATACTTCCGACACTGGGAGTCGACACCGGTAAGAAAGTTTTGAAGAGCCTCAAGAAGTTGGCTGAAATCAAAGCCGACATCTATTATTCCTGCTTCAGCGTGCTAGAATCGTTATGGGTAACGGCGAGATTATCAGGGGCCGTAGACTTAGACACTGAACGCTTCAGGCATGGCTTGAGGAGCATCATAGAAGGCAGAAAATACGCGAAGATAGAGGAAGACTCTGATATCTTCAATCATGCGTTAAGGTTGCATGTGTTGGGGCACAAAGATATGATAGACAATATACTGTATGCGAGCGCAATTCACTTGGGCCTAAAGCTGCTGACCCTGGACGTCGAACTCAAGAAACTCATAAACAACAAGGGGCTAAGCGATTCGCTTATATTTCCAGATGAACTGTAGCCCATTAGATTTTTCTTAAAGCTTTTGTTTCTTCTTCGCGCGCAAATATTTCCTTGTTTGAAGAGTACAAAGTTTAATATTAGGTTTTAACATTCAGCATTCTAGGTGATGTCAAATTGGTTGAAGGCTTTGTTGACTGCTCTTTGGTGACGGCTGAGGAGATTCTTAACTATGCTGAAAGGGAGTTTGAGAGGGCTTTGAAATCAAAGGATATGCTGCTTTACAGAAACTCGTCAGACAAGGCCTTCCTGGCGATGATAGTCGCTGTAAACTCTTATATCAACCGCAAGCTGGATATAGCTCCTAAATCGCATGGTGAACGCAGATCTTTGCAGAGGAAGATGGATCGAGAAGATCTTAGGGGTCTCTATAGCGATGTTATGAGAACACTGCACGACGAAGCCTTCTATGAGGGAGTCTATAACCCAGATGAAGCCAGATACGCCATCACGTTAGTAAAGAAGATGTTGGAAGAATTCAAGAAAAGCTAACCCAATGAACTTTCTTAGCCAAAGCGAAAAGCTTAGACATGAAAAGATCTCTGCAAGCTTCAGAGGCCGAAAGCCAACTAAGGCTGGAACTTTCCGCCGAAGTTGCGCGCGCGCTGGAGCTTAGAGCGTCCTTACTCCGTGTTGGTTTGCGTGTTTCTTTAGTCTTTCATCAAAGGTTAGAAGGGTGTGTCCCATCCTCTTGGCCGCGGATAGAATCAGGAAGTCGTTGTAGTCCCGGTATTCTTTGATTCTCTGGATGGAGAAGAGAATGTCATCGACTTGTATGGGGACCGTATTGGTCTTGGCGTGTGTTAAGTATTCTGTCACCTTCTCTCGAGAAAAGTTTAGGTCCAGCTTCTCCTCTTTCATGAACCATACATACTCGTGGAAGACGATTGATGGCAGTATCCACCTCTTTAGGGAATCAAGCAGTTTCATAGCTTCTACGTGGAACTCGCTGTCTTCAAAGGTGTCAAATATCAGAACGTTTGTATCTACGACCGCAGACAATCGTTCAACCCTCTCTCAATAGACCGCTCGATGTCCTCTAAGCCGAGGGGTTTGCCGAGTTTTTTGGTCTTCCTCTTCCCTTTCTTTGGCACCCTGATCTTGATTACGCCTTCTTCTTCGCGGTACTCCATCACGAGGATGTCGCCTCTTTCAACGTTGGTTCGAGCTCTTATGTCAGCTGGGATTGTTATCTGATAGTTCCGGGTTACCTTCGTAGTAGGCATATTAATCAACTACTCATAGTAAACATCGCGTATAAACCTTTTCTCTTTTCAGTAACACGCGGACAAGCATCAACAACATATTGCTAGGTATATCAGAGTCATGGCAAAAGCCCACCATATGCCGACATTTGCTGTGCAGGGTGAAAACTGGGTTTGCAGGGTGAAAACTGGGTTTGCAGGGTGAAAACTGGCTTTGCCTTTTACTTGGATAAGAGGAATGTGTGTAGATTGAGGATATGGATTTTATGTGAAGACTTGGAGATAGTAAGGTTTACGTGTTTGCTTTTTGTTTTGGTGTGTTTGAAGGGTTATGTCTTTCAAGGAGTATTTGCATGAGTGTGCGGAGAATTCGAGGCGTGATGAGGTTAATAGTTATATTATGTTTTTGGCTGGTGTTGCGTTTTTTGTAGGTGGCATAGTGGAGTCGTTGAAGTTGGCTGAGAATCCGGAATGGTTTGTCTTTGTTCCGTATCATACGGAGCCGCTTGGTGGGGCTGCTTTAGGCTTAGCTTTGACGATTACTGGTTTGACTTTAATAGTTTACGGTGTAGTTGCAGGGTTAAAATGTTGGAATGACAGGAGATGGTACATGCAAGAGATGCGGAAAGCAACAGCCTTTGAAGAGATTGCTTTAAAAGTGAAAAAAGACTCAATCAAACTTGAAAAAGACCCCAACAAAGTCAAAAAAAGAATGGAACAATTCAGAACCAAACTAAAAAGAAAACCAAAAAGAAAGAACAAATACATGTCTGAGTAGAACTTTATTCTATAACGTTATTCTAGCTTGAAGCTCTGCTGTAGTTAAGTTTTCTTTGCAGAAGTACTCTGAAGTGCCCGAAATTGGCAATAATCAGTTTTGTTTGAAAGGTTAACTCAACGGTTTGTGAACGACACGATTTTAAGTTCAAAATTGATAATACTATGTTGGATGAATGGAGGGAATAGTAGCGACGATGTCTTCCACTTCTCCTTTCTCCTCGCTTACTATTCTCCCACGAAAATAAGACATGAAACTTTCACATACATATGATTTATAAAGAAATCTTATATTAAGGCGACCAAATTTTTTTGACGTCACTTAAATGTCATCTTTTTGACTTTAGGATATGCGCAGTTTTGAGTTAATGTTGTTTTTCATATTCCTGTGGATGATTGTTACGAAACACATAAATCCGATTTTCTTATCTAGAAGTTTTGGTCGGGCGGTAGCTCAGCTTGGTAGAGCTTCCGAGCCTGCTAGCAGGACTAGCTGGCGGAGATGCTGTAGACATCCGCCTTAGGGTAAGTGTCACCCAGCCTATCAAGCGTACATGACAGAAACCGGAGTGTCGCAGGAGAGCTGCAGGGTTAATCTCAGCTCGGCGATTTCAAAATGAAGGTTTCACTTCATGAAAGTCCTGCCCGCCCGACCACCAACTTGCAACGAACAGAATATTTCGCAAATTGATTGCTCGAAAGTGTTTTTCTCGGCTTTTCAGGAGTGAAACCCTGTAAGCGGGTTTGTCTGCGAAATGTTAAAAAACTGATAAAAGAAACAATACAAAGATCGTTCAGTCTTAGAGATTAGGAAGTCTGTTTGACTTCGTGTGGAAGAAATAGGGCTTTGCTGAATTCTTGGTTGAAGTCTGAGTCATTTCCAAGTTCTAAGTACCGGACTTTATTCGCTATTAACTCAGCCTTTTCCCTCATCCCCATTGATATTAAGGTCATTTTGGCGCCCATGACTGCTGTATTGCCTACAAATTCTATTTTTTCTGTTGGTACGTCTGGAATTAACCCAATAACCTTCGCATTTTCGCGGTTGATGCAGTTTCCGAAGGCGCCCGCGATGAAAACTCTTCCAATATCCTTCTCTTCAACGTTTTTCCTCTTCATCAGAATTTTACATCCAGTGTATATTGCTGCTTTTGCTAGGAGTGTCTCATTAATGTCTTTTTGCGTAAACGTGATTTCTCTGTCTGTGGTTGTTTCGTTATTCCACGCCAAAATGAATTCCATTTCATTGTTGTTTTTTCTTAGTCGTTTCGTTTTTATATTTGAGTTAAATTTTCCATTTGGGTTGATAATCCCATTTTTGAGCATTTCTGCTATGACATCAATTACGGCCGAGCCACAGAGTCCTGTTGGCTTTGCATCGTCTATGGTTTTATATGCAACCTCAAGATCCGGACTGATGCGAATTCTTTCTATGGCTCCCGAAACCGCTTTCATTCCATGTTTTATGTGGGCGCCCTCAAAAGCGGGGCCAGAGGCACAAGAACAGCAGAGCATGTTGTCTTTGTTGCCGATGAAAACTTCTGTGTTTGTTCCGATGTCTATGAGCAAAGATAACTTCTCAGACTCGTGTATTCCAGTGGCCAAGACGTCTGCAATAGCGTCTGCACCTACGAAGCCCGCAATAATCGGTAAGATAGTTACGATTCCTCCTCTGTTCACTTTTATGTTTAATTCTTTGGATGCAATATTTATTGAACTCTTCACTGCAGGTGTGTAAGGCGATAGGGCGACATATTTTGGTTGAATCCTCAGAAAGAAGTGATGCATCGCAGTATTGCCTACTACTATAACTTCGTAGACTCTGCCTGGATTAACCCTTGCTTTTCTGCATGCTTCGTGTAGAACCCTGTTTACGCAGTCAATTGCATGCTTCTGTAGTATCTCAAGATTAGCGTTATCGGCCATTGCAAACGTTATCCTTGTTATTGTGTCCTCTCCGTGAATGACCTGTGGGTTTTCAATAGATTCTATACCAACTGTTTTTCCAGACGTCAGGTCAACTAGATGACCAACTATTTTTGAAGTGCCTATATCTACGGCTAATCCGAATAATTCGCTCGAAGTGTCGCCAGGCTCAACAGCAACGATTCTATAATCATTCCATATGGTTACCGTTGCATCCCAGTTTGCATCGCGAAGGATGTTAGGTAGTTTCTTGAGGATTTCGTAATCAATTTCTAAATTGACTGCCTTTTGAGTTTGCTTTGATAAAGAGTTTAGAAGTCTTTCAAGATCAGGTCTAAAATCAGACAATGTCGGCTTAGGCAGTAGCAGATGACACTTCATTACGGAAGGATTTAGTTCTACTTTTCTTTCTAGGCCTAGAACTTGGATTTTATGGTACTCCAATTTGGTCTCCGGTGGGATCATCACGATAACTTCTCGGATGATTTTCGTTTGACAAGCCAGTCTGTAGCCGGAATCGATCTCTGACTGGGATAAATGTTTCCTTTCAGCTTCTGTTAACTTGCTTACAGCATCAGAGTTCTTTACGATCACTCTACACTTCCCACATAGCCCTCCCCCACCACATTCTGACCTAAGACCAACTCCTGCTTCCTTGGCTGCTTGAAAAACAGTCTTTCCACGCGACGTTACCACCTTCTTACCTTCCGGCTCGAAGACAATCGTTACATCACTAATCATTGACTCACCTACTCATACTTTAGAAGCGCAATACCTTATTTATTTTCATAGTGCCAAGATTCAATACTAGCAGAAGCTTGTGGGAAGGCTTGTGAGCAATGTGCGTAGACGACACGTCTCAGCTTGAGAAAAAACGGATTTGTTGGAAAGACTTGGAAGAATACACCTCAGTCAAGGAGTGATCATTGGAAAGGTCGCGCGCTTAGTAGTTTGTTACTATTAGTAACACAGAATCGCCCTGTGCTTTATAAACATTTATTAAGAATAGAAGAATATTTACAGAGATTAATGGAGTCAATAGTTGAATGAGGCCGGTTAATTTACTTTCAAAAAAAGATATGGACGCTATACACTTAGCGAGTTTAGATGTATTGCAGGAGGTTGGCATCGTGGTTCCATCCGAAGAGGTTCTTCGAAAGCTTGACGAGGTTGGCGCAGAGGTTGACTATGGAAAACAACATGTGCGAATTCCACATAACATTGCTGAGGAAGCCATTCGAAAAACACCACACAGATTCAGTATTTATTATAGGGACCTGAAAACTAGGAAGATTTTAGGCGGAGACAAAACTCACTTTGGCACCGTCGGATTTGCGACCAACTTTTATGATGTGGCATCTAGAACCTACCGAAGAACCACTACGCAAGACTTGGCAAATGCAACTAGGATTGCGGACGCGTTGGAAAACGTCGATTTTTACATGTGTATGGGCTCTCCGATGGATGTGCCTCACGAGATTGTTGACAGGTACATGTGGATGCTTTCTTTCGAGAATACCAGGAAGCCCGTAATAAACGAGGCTATGCGCAAGGAAGGCGCCGTAGACGCTATAGAAATGGCTTCCACTATAGCAGGCGGGATGGAGGAGCTTAGAAGAAAGCCCATAATGATCATACTGATATCGATAACAAGCCCTTTAATGTATGACAGAGCTACTCTCGAGGCGTTTGTTGAGGCTTGCAAGCTCGGCATCCCAACATTCGTGAACTCGGGTCCAATGGCTGGGGCAACCTCCCCAGTCACACTTGCTGGAACTCTAACTCTGAACATGGCTGAGTTCATAAGTGCATTAGTGATAAGTAGATCGATCAATAGTAAGGCTCCGATCATAATTGGGAGCTGGGCTAGGGCCATGGATGTAAGGTCGGCGTCAGCAGTACTTGGTGGACCTGAATTCGCTCTGCTCCATGCAGCTGTCGCTCAGATGGCCCATTACTACGAAATCCCAAGTGCTGGCGGAGGCATTTTATCCGACTCTAAATCTTTAGATGCACAGATGGGTTATGAAAAAGCTTTGACTGGTATAATTCCCGCCTTTGCGGGTCTCAACTTAATATGTGGCATGGGTCTAATAGCGTCGGAGAATACCATGAGCCCTGAAGGTCTTGTTATAGACAACGAGATTGTCAGTATGGCAAAGAAAATCATAACTGGAATAGAAGTTACAGATGAAACCGTAGCATTAGACCTCATCAAAAAGGTCGGACCGGGGGGCAGTTTCATAACGGAACGTCACACTCTTGAGCACTTCAAGAAGGAAATTTGGATACCGAAGATAACCGACAGAACGTTCCCTGACGCTTGGGTTAAGGCTGGCGCCAGAGATTTATGGGTCAAAGCTAAGGAAGAAGTTGAGAAGATACTGAAAGAATATGAGGTTCCACAACTCTCAAATGATATAAAAGCGAAGATTATGGAAATTGCTGAAAGAGCTAGAGGAGGTGGTTGAGATCAGCATGGAAAAGATTATTGGAGAACTAAGACGTATGATTCTGGACTATGATGTGGAAGGCGTAACGTTGGCTGCCAAAAAAGCAGTAGAGGCCGGAGTTGACCCTCTTAAGGCTGTAGAAGAGGGGCTGGCTCGGGGAATTAGAGAAGTAGGGGATAAATTTGGAGAAGGGAAAATTTTCCTCCCAGAACTCGTGATGGCTGCTGAGGCTATGAAAAGTGCCTTGGAGGTTCTAGAGCCCGAGCTAAAGAAGAAAAAGAAGGAGCGCAAAACCGTGGGCAGAGTCCTCTTAGGCACTGTTGCAGGTGACATTCACAGCATAGGAAAGACCATTGTTGTGGCCATGCTAACTGCAAACGGCTTCGAGGTCTACGACCTTGGAGTGGATGTACCAGTGGAAAGATTCGTGGAGAAGGTTAAGGAGCTAAAGCCCGATTTGCTCGGATTATCAGCACTCTTAACTACAACTCTGCCAGTGCAGAGAGATATCATAGAAGCTTTAAAGAGGAAAGGTTTGCGGGATGATCTGAAGGTGATCGTAGGCGGAGCCCCTGTAAGCAAAGAATGGGCTGAAGAAATAGGAGCTGACGGTTACGGCGCTAACGCTGCTGAGGCCGTTGAACTAGCTAAGAAACTCCTATACACCTCGCAGTAAACTTTTAGGAGCAGTAGATCAGACGTTTAAGTTTGAAAGTGAACAAAAAGTTTTTGATATTGCGGGCGTGAAAGCAGGCGGTCAAC
>Ga0209635_10001700_pt1 | contig 16517 bp, 20 predicted proteins | sample DeeMarSWOR230_32_FD_187463 | JGI IMG/M metagenome (GOLD analysis project Ga0209635, IMG submission 187463) | Marine sediment microbial communities from White Oak River estuary, North Carolina - WOR-2-30_32 (SPAdes) (version 2) | ecosystem: Environmental > Aquatic > Marine > Intertidal zone >... | reverse complement strand
AAAGTAAGACGGCGATAGATTCCAAAATCTTCATTTTCTTTCCTTTGCCTTCCAAAGACAAACTTTTCAGTCTTAGACCATGACCAATTATATTTCGGGCAAACTTGAGGACAAATGCCGCAAACTTCACATTTTTTTACCAGTCTCGGTTGTCCTCTGTCGTATTCCAAGCAGTTGAACGGACACACTACTACACAAGTGGCACAGCCTACACACTGGTGGGTTGAAACCACGTCTTTTTCTAAGGATTCTTCGAAACTCAACTTATGGCTCTGCATACTCAACCCTCAAGGAATATTACTCTTTGAAGCGAAGATCTAAATAAGTTTCGTGGAAAACAAGTTTTTTCTTTTATTGTTTTGCAGTTCCTCTGAGCGGAGTCGACCCAATATTTTCCAGCATGGTTGTAAAACTTTTGAGAGCCTCGCTGAGTTGTTGTTCATTACCTACAAAAGACCGTGTTATCTGAAGCCGTTCAGGCTCGATATCTACTGCTTGAAGCCATTCTTTCATTTGTCTAACACGTTTCTCAGTAATAGATCCACCAAAGACGTAGTGGCAATCTTTGGAGTTACAGCTTACAATTAGAACCCCGTCAGCACCAAGCATAAACGCACGGAGAACATGCAGTGGGTCAACTCTACCGCTGCATCTTACCGGGATTACGTGGGTGTTTTGGGGCCATCCAAACTCGTCGTTTTTGTAGGACCAGTTGCAAACAAAGGCTATGGTCTGGATTCCATTTTTCGTTGTCCATGAAGTTGCAGCATCCTTTAGTTGAGCTGAAATTTTCTCATCAGAGAAGTTCTGCATGGTGATTGCTTCTGCTGGACATTCTACAGCGCATGTCCCACATCCCTTGCACAAAACGGAGTTTACTTTCGCTACAGATTTTTCCACCCTTATTGCACCGTATTCACATACTTTCTCGCAGTTGGCACAGGCGATACATCTATCCTCGTCTACAAGTACGTCGTCTACTTCACAAAGTTCTTCCATTTCCAAACATTCTGAACATGAACCGCAAAAGAGACATCTATGGGCTTCCAACAGTCCAGCATCTGGCGTTAACCCCAATTCAACTTCTTTAAAGCAACTCATTCGTTCATCCAAATCTAGACAAGCCATCGTTTGTCTCGGCTTTTTCCTTAGAAAGTTCTTCTCTGAAACCCATGTTATCTCAGGAACGTCCTTCGTCCTCCCAACTTTAAGGTCAAGACCTTTGATGTAACGGTCAATAGATACTGCTGCTTTCTTTCCAGCAGCGATTGCTTCAATTACAGAGGCAGGTCCAGTGACAACGTCGCCACCAGCGAAAACACCAGGCAATCTTGTCTCGAGCGTAGTTTCATCTACGACAATTATGTTTCCCCTTGTTACCTCCACTTCTTTAGGCAAGAAAGAAGTATCTGGCATCATACCAATGCCAAGCAGTACAGCGTCAGCTGGAACGACAAATTCTGAACCTTCAACAGGTGCAGGACGTCTACGACCGCTTTCATCTGGAGGCCCTAAAGCATTCTTTATACATTCTATCCCAACGACCTTGCCATTTTTTCCAAGAATCCTTTTTGGCGAGACTAAGAAGTGAAGCTTGACGCCTTCTTTCACTGCCTCTTCTACTTCATGGTGATGGGCAGGCATCTCCTTCTTAGATCGTCTATAAACTATAGTCACTTCGTTTGAACTCAGACGTCTAGCGGTTCGGGCAGCATCGACAGCAACATTTCCACCTCCTATAACAGCAACTTTGCTTCCAAGCTTAACATGATTTCCAACATGCACTTCTTTTAAAAAGTCGAGAGCATCAAAGACGCCGTCCAAGTCTTCGCCTTCTATGTTTAAGCTGACGCACTGGTGAGCACCTGTGGCTATCAAAATTGCTTTGTATCCTTGTTTTTTGATTTCGTCAAAGGTTATGTCTTTTCCAATCGTGGTGTCAGTGCGAATTTCAACTCCAGTTTCTCTAATGTAGTCAATTTCTGCATCCAACACCGTTTCCGGCAGCCTATATTCGGGGATACAATATCTTAGACCACCTCCTAGCTTTGAGGCGCTTTCAAAAATTGTTACTGGGTACCCCATTTTAGCCAAGTCGTAAGCTGCTGTAAGTCCTGCTGGTCCAGAACCTATTATGGCGATTTTTTCGCTGTGAGTTTTCGGTACGGGTTTTGGTTTCTCCTTTATCTCAGAAGCAAAATCATAATCGGCAACCAAGCGTTTAAGAGCACGAATGCTGAGTGCCTCGTCGATGTCTTTTCGGGTGCACGCATCTTCGCAGGGACTGAAGCAAACTCGCCCGCAAACCGACGGAAAAGGAATAGACTTTCTAATAACCTCTAGGGCTTCTTTGAATTTTCCTTGAGTGATAAGTGCAATGTAGGCTTGAATGTTTATTCCTGCTGGGCAAGCTTTACGGCAAGGGGGATACTTTCCGTCAAGCGTTTTAGAAATGTTAGCCATAACATAGTCCTCCTGCATTGTTCGTTGAGTTCTTGTCCTAAAGAGAATGCTAAAGGGAAAGGAAACAGCCATATTAAACTTGCGTATCAACCACAAAAACCATGTTAGTGTTTTGTTATAGGAATTTTTATATGATTGATTGGGCTTCCACTGATTTTCTTTAAGGAGTGGTTCATGGTTGATTATTGTTCAGCAAAAGCCTCTGAAAGAAATTTTTGAGATGACAAAAAACCTCAAGAGGCTTTTAATCGTGGGCTGTGATGGATGTGCTTCTGTAATTCAAGTAGGCGGCGAGAGACAAGCAGAGATTTTGAAGTCTCTGCTGGAAATGGGGCGAAAAGTGAAAGGAGAAGAGGCACCTCATGCAAAGGCTATATCCATCCTACGTCAATGCGACCGACAAATCACCTCAACAGCACTCAACCCCTTAATAGAGGATTATGACGCAGTTATTTGCCTCGGATGCGGAGTGGGGGTTCAAACTCTTGCAGATCTTTACAAAAACAAGTTGATTATACCAGCAAATGACACGAAGTTTCTCGGAATGCATGACACTAAAGCAGACAAGTTCTATGAAATGTGTAAAGCATGTGGCGAATGTGTTCTCTTTGAAACCGGTGGCGTATGTCCCATAACTCGATGCGCAAAAAGCCTGCTAAATGGTCCTTGTGGTGGACAGGCAAAAGGTAAATGCGAGGTAGGTGGATGGAAGAATGATTGTGCGTGGGTTCTTATATATAATCGTCTAAAAGAGCGAAATCGCTTGGACCTATTTACTAAGTTTAGGCCTCCCAAAGACTATCGGGTTTCAGGGCATCCGCGTGAACTTGGTGGCGAAACAGAAAAGGAGGCTACGGCGTGACAAGAGAAGCATACGGCGAATTAATGAAGAAAATAAACGCTGGGAAATTCGTTTTTACGGGTGAGCTTGAGCCAGTTAAAACCACAAACCTACAAGAGGTTATTGAAGGAGCAAAAATTTTGAAAGACCACGTGGTGGCCATAAACATCACTGATAATCCTACTGCATTCGGATACATGAACGCGCTTGTGCCCTCTTATATGATTCAAAAAGAGGCTGGAGTAGAAGCTGTTTACCAAATGACAACTCGAGACCGAAACCGCTTAGGCTTAATTTCAGATGTGCTGGCTGCAGGAGCCTTGGGAATAAAAAACATTCTAGCCTTAACAGGCGACCACACAACCGTCGGAGATACTCCTCAAGCTAAACCTGTTTTTGACTTAGACTCAGCCACCTTCGTATACATGTTAAGAAAAATGATAGATGAAGGCGTAGACCTAAACAACAATGAAATTGAAAACTCACCCAAATTCAACATCGGTATCGCTGCTGCCCCAAACGCAGACCCGTTAGAACCAGAGCTTCTAAAAATCGAAAGAAAAGTAAATTTGGGAGTAGATTTTATCCAAACCCAATGCGTCTACAGCGTTGAACAGGCAAAAAACTTCTTAGATGCCGCTTCTTACCTAAACACACCAATACTTATCGGCATTGCCCCGTTCAAGTCCATTTCCATGATGAAGTGGATGGTCAAATTTGTGCCTGGCATAAAAGTTCCTGACGAAATCCAAGAGACACTTCATAAGGCTAAACAGACTGGAGGAAAGCAAGCGGTATATGAGGCGAACATTGAGATTTTCGGAGAAATGCTGAGAGACATAAAGAAAACAACCAACGTTGCAGGCATCCATACAATGGCAATTGGCTTTGAGTGGATTGTTCCAAAGATAATAGAACGTGCGGGACTCTAGCAAGCAGTGAATCTTTCAAAACACGTCAAGCAAGAAAAAGAACGCTTTTTAATAACTAATTCTTCTATTCAAGATAAAGTGTTTCCAATGCTTGAAAAGATTTCAGAACGAGAAGCGAAACTTCAAGTATCTAAGCATTTTCCATGGTGCCCTTTTTGCTGCTTTGAACATTTAAAAATCGATGTGAAACCTGAACGCAAATATGATTATGTTCTCTGTGGCAACTGTGGAGCTAAATGGGAGATGAACATTCAAGATAAGATCAGGTTCGTGAAACTGATTGCAACAAGCGTTGATTGGAAAGGAAAGGATCTGCTTGAAAAAGAGATGGAGCCGAAATTCTGGCAAAACAAAGCATGGCTCTGTGTCTTAACAAGAAGAACCCCAGAAAAGCCTCAATGACTTTATGCAAACACAAAATTCTTGCTGAAAAAAGAATGTTTAAGTTGTGAAAATATCATTTCTTTTGCAAATCACCCGTAAAAGAGGAGTAGGGTTGAAAGAAGTAAGTTTCACAATATCTGATGATCTATACCTGTATCTGAATTTTTTGGAAAAGTCTCGTTTTATTAAAAATAAGGAAGAAGCTTTAAACGCAGCATTGGAGTTTTACAAAATGTTAGCTATGCATGACTGGTTTCCTTTCACTTACCGTATGGGTGGTGGCCGCGTCATGCTTATGGATACAACTATGATTCTAGATTTTTTCCACTTACTAACTAACCAAGAAATCCTCAACGCTGCACGAACAACTGCTCTTAAACGGAAAGTAACCAATCCCTTTTTCAGAGATGTCGATTTTTCGCACCCTAAGAACTGGCCTATAGTTTTACGAGAGATGGAAATCATGGGGTGGGGCAAGTTCACGCAGTTTCGAAATACGATACAAGTTGACTCATGCATACTTCCAGCATTCTATCTGAAAGGTTATTTTGAAGGAATGTTTGGACAGCAATTTAGTTTTCACCCATCTAAAATATCGAATGTTATAGTTTTTGTTGGCATGAAGAAAAAGAAAGAGCGAGATTAAAGAAAAACTCTAAAGCCCTGTCCATGGACACCGTTTATAGGGTCCAATAACGATTGTGACAATGGTACCTAAGATGCCTTCAAGTTTTAGCTCTTCTTCGAGAAAGGCATTTAGATCTTCCATTTTCTCTAAGATAACTTCGGTGACAATGTCAGTGTCACCACTTGTTCTGTAAACTACCTGTGTGTCTGGATGCTTCGCAAGGTGCTCAGCGATGGCTTTTAGCTTGGTAGGTTCCACTCGTAATCCTATGAACGCTTTGATAACTCTGCCCAGCTTGTGATAGTCTAGTACTACGGTAAATCGTTCAATGACGCCATCTTTCAGAAGCTTGTCGATGCGTCTCCTAACTGTAGCCTCATTAGCATCTACCTCCTTTGCTATATGCACTATTGGCTTTCGCGCGTCCATCTGCAATGATCTAATGATCTTCATATCCAACGCGTCGAAAATCGACAATTTTCATCACCCTTTGTCCAAATAGCAACTATCTGTTCTACTTATTTATACGTTTTTTGTATCCATTTCCATTAATGTATAGAAGATTCTTATACTTAAAAATGTATAGAATCACCATTATAATTGCTTGATTTCTTCATATATATCGCCTTTTGTAGCTGATTTATTGAAATAAGTTTTATTGAGAATGACGAATTTTATCTACAAAAAGCTTATTTTTCATTAATAACATATATATTTCTGAGCAATTTGTTTAGGAGAATTTAATATGGCTTTAGAGAAAATCGTTAGGAAAATTCCATCATCGTCATGGGAGGCTACTTCGGAAAGACTCATCGACATTGTTCTCAACTCGCCAAACGCTAGCAAAATGCCCAGCGGCTTAGCAAAGACCATACTCTACTATTGGCAGAGGGATCAGCTTGCCACGGAAGTCGGGCTACAACGGCTTCTTGAAGCTTCTATGATAGTGGATTCCGAGAAGACAATTGACGTCTTAAAAGAATTAGGATTGCAAGAACTTGTAACAGTGCTTGAGAGCCGCTAAAACTATAAAGCTCTTGCAAATTCCTTAAATTGCACGGGCAGATGTTCCTTAGGAGGGGTTATAGAGGAGGTACCCTTAAATGATTAACTTTGGCATCGAATTTGTGCCCCGTGACCTCTACTGGAAAACCACCTTCTACGCCATCCAAGCAGAAAAAACAGGGTTTAACACTCTCTGGGTCACAGACCATTTCAACAACCGAAACGTCTATGTCGCATTGGCAATAGTTTCAGCCTATACCGACAAGATAAGGTTTGGCCCAGGCGTAACAAACCCTTACATGGCACACCCAATAGTAACCGCACAGGCAGTTTCAACACTAAACGAGATAGCTCCTGGCAGAGTAATCTGCGGAATAGGAGTTGGAGACAGAACAACACTGGAAATGGTCAACATGAAACCATTTAAACCTCTCGCAACTATAAGGGAAGCAGTTAGAATAGTTCGGGAGACTACTTCTGGGAAAAACTTGGAAATGCAAGGTGAAATCTTTACAGTTTCGGGCGCCAAACTAAACTTTAGGACGGCGAACAGAATTCCTATTTTCGTTGGAGCTCAAGGACCAAAAATGTTGGCCTTAGCTGCGGAAATCGGCGATGGCGTGCTAATTAATGCTTCACACCCGAAAGTTGTGGAGAATGCTATTGGATTTGTTAGGGAAGGAGCTGCCAAAGCGGGAAAGAGGTTAGACGATTTGGAGATAGCAGCTTATACGTCCTTTTCGATTGCAAAGGAACCAAATAAGGCAGCAAAATCAGTCGTTCCAGTTGTAGCGTACATCGTGGCGGGATGCCCCGAAACAGTTCTCCAAAAACATAGAATTTCTATAGAAACTGCAACAAAAATACGCCAAGCAATCATCCGAGGAAAATGGAAAGAAGCTTTCTCACAAATCACTGACGAAATGGTAGAAGCCTTCTCAATATGTGGCACTCCCGAAACAGTTGTAGAAAAAATTTATAGCTTGGTTAAAGTGGGAACTACTCAATTAGTTGCAGGGTCGCCAATTGGACCTAACATACGAAAATCTATCAACATGATTGCCGCAGAAGTATTTCCACACTTTGAGAATAAGGAGGAAAAACTGCATGATTAAAGCCTATGTCTTATTGAGAGTTAAGCCAGGTATGGATAGATCTGTTTTTAAAACAGTTAAAAAATTAAAGCAGGTGAAGGATTTGGAAACAGTGTATGGTGAGTATGATTTACTGATGAAAATACAGGTTGAAACCATGGATGACCTGGATGCTTTTATTTTTGACACTGCTAGGACGATACAAGGTGTAGAGAGGACTACTACTCTGATAACTATTGAGCCGCCAAGCTAAACTAAGAAGGAACGAAAATGAAAGACAAGACACCACCCTCTACTGTTCAAAGTGTTATGGCCCAACCTGTCATTACGACAAAGACAGATACTTCTGTACGTGAAGCAGCTGAGCTTATGAGCAAGAAAAATGTAGGTTCCATCGTAGTTACTTATGAAGGTAAACCAGTAGGCATTGTTACCGAGAGGGATATTGTAGAGAGAGTTGTGGCAAAGGGACTTGATGCTTCGAAACTGCAAATGAAAGGGATCATGAGCAAATCGTTAATCACTACTAAAGGCGACATACCGATAATTGAAGCAATTCGGATGATGCAAAAGAACAATATACGGAGACTTTTGATTATGGAAAACAAGAAATTAATAGGGATAGTTACTCAGAGAGATCTTCTTCGTGCGCTTGCGTTTCATGTGGTAATCTCTTTCAGACCCTTAATAGAAACAGGTTAGGAAGAAAGCTAATGATTTCAGCTTTCACGTTAGTTAGAGTTTCTCCTGAGAAGAATGTGCACGTTTTTGAAAAAATAAAAGAACTTCCAATGATAAAAGAAGCAACAATAGTCTACGGCGAATATGACATCATCGTAAAAACCAGGACAAAAAACATGCAAGAACTGAACAAGTTCATCTACAACGTCCTCCGTAAAATTCCCCAGATTACTATGACGACCACTATGATTGTGGCAAGTATACCAGGGGAAAAATAGATTCTTTGCACATACTTCAATGAAATAAATTATATAGGCACAGATCATTAACTCTCATTAAGCTGGGATTTGCTTGGACAAAGTCAAAGTAGGAGTTTTCAAGTGTGGCAACATTGGAACCGCGCCGATACTAGAGCTTTTACTTGACGAATTAGCTGATCGCAAAGACATAACAGTTCGAACAGTGACAACTGGTTCCAAAATGGATGTTGAAGCCGTTGAAGAAGCCATAGAAAAGATTTTCCAATTCGCTCCCAACATTGTGCTTTTCGTTTCACCAAACACGTCTGCACCTGGACCTGCCAAAGCAAGAGAGGTATTATCGAAGAAGAAAGTACCTGCCGTTGTTTTCACAGATGGGCCAGGAAAGCGTGTAAAAAATGAGATGGACGAACAAGGTTTAGGCTACGCCATAATTATGGGCGACCCACTCATTGGTGCACGAAAAGAGTTTCTTGACCCGATAGAGATGGCGATTTTCAACTCAAATGTGATTAAAGTTCTTGCATGCACTGGAGTTTTCAGGTTGGTGTTCCAAGAAGTCGACAAGCTAATGTACGCTCTAAAAACAGGGTCAAGCCTTTCTATGCCCAAGCTAGTAATTGACACTGATGATATTCGAGATTCCCAAAATTTCAAGAACCCCTATGCGAAGGCTAAAGCAATGGCTGCTTATGAGATGTTAAAGAAGGTTGCTGAAATCAATGTCAAAGGGTGCTTTATCGAGAAAGACAAAGAAAAGTACATTCCCCTTGTTGCGTGTGCCCACGAAATTGTTCAAGCAAGCGCTAATTTAGCCGAGGAAGCTAGGGAAATGGAAAAATATAGTGACACGCTGTTGAGAACGCCTCACGCTAAGGATGGTCGACTGAAAATAAAGGACAAATTGATGCTTTCTCCTACGGTGAAGGAAGAATATTATTCAAAAGTAGATTAGGAAATTCAAGTCATCTAAATCTTGAAAAATTATGGAATATCTGTGTTAGAGCATTAGATGAAAATAGGAATTTATTAAGATGAAGTTACCTCTTTAGATAAAGAGAAGAAATTTCTGCAGGCTGGAGGCAGCTTTAAAGGTTGGGCGTTGAAAACCTCGACAAACTCTTCAATCCCAGTAGAATAGCCGTTATTGGAGCAAGTGACAAAGAAGGCTCTGTAGGCGCCAAGCTGCTTCGAAATTTAATTGGAGTAGGATACAAAGGAGCAGTCTACCCAGTTAACCCCTTCAGACCCATAGTGCAAGGCATAACTGCCTACCCAACAATAGAAAGAATCCCACGAAAAGTAGACCTCGCAATCATAGCAACCCCTGCGCACACCGTTCCTCAAATCGTAGAAGAATGTGGAAGAGCAGGAGTTTCAGGACTCATAATCATTTCAGCAGGCTTTAAAGAAGCTGGAGAAGAAGGAAAAAACCTCGAAAAACAAATTCTAAAACTTAAAAACAATTATAACATGCGGATAATCGGACCTAACTGCCTCGGAGTGATGCACCCAGGTATTAAGTTAAATGCTACTTTTGCGAATAAGGCAGCTGACTCAGGAAAACTGGCTTTTATTTCACAAAGCGCTGCGTTGTGTGCTTCTGTTTTGGATTGGGCTTCTGGGGCTCATGTGGGATTTAGTGCGGTGGTTTCAGTTGGTTCCATGTTGGATGTTGATTTCGGAGACTTGATCGATTATTTTGGAACTGACCCAAAAACAAAAAGTATCGTGCTTTACATCGAGTCCATCAAGAACGCAAGGAAATTCATGAGCGCAGCAAGGGGTTTTGCTAGGGCAAAGCCAATTGTAGTTGTGAAAGCTGGAAGATTCTGTGAAAGTGCGAAGGCAGCCATATGTCATACTGGCGCTTTGTGTGGAGAAGATGCAATTTACGACGCCGCTTTCAGACGAGCTGGAATTGTCCGTGTTGAAGCAATAAGTGACCTCTTCAACTGTGCAGAAACATTAGCTATGCAGCCAAATCCCAAAGGTTCAAACCTCACAATCATAACCAACGCTGGTGGACCAGGAATCATGGCGACAGATTCCTTGATAGCTGAAGGTGGAAAACTTTCGCCACTAAACAATGAAACTGTCCAAGCTTTAAATGAGGTTTTACCGTCTTACTGCAGCAAGCTAAATCCCATCGACATCTTAGAAGAAGCCACCACGGATAGATTTAGAAAGGTAATGGAAATCTGCTTCAAAGACCCCAACACTGACGGCTTCTTGATTATTTATACCCCTCAGGGTGCATCCGACCCAGTTGAAACTGCAAAGGCAATAGTGGGCATTTCAAAGAAAACAACGAAACCTATTCTCACTTCCTTGATGGGTGAAGATAGCTGTTGGAAAGCCAGAAGCATTTTACGCAAAAACGGCATACCAGCTTTTACGGCTCCTGAACAGGCAGTTTCCACTTTCATGCGCATGTGGAGCTATGCGCAAAATTTAGAGCTTTTGTATGAAACTCCCGAAGAGCTTTCAATTGAATTGTCAATTCCGGTATTTCTTAGAGAGGTGTTACGGAAAGCGTTCGCTGAAGGACGCGAAGTCTTAATGGAGCCGGAGTCAAAGCAATTTTTTCAAGCATACAAAATTCCTACGATAAAATCTGTAGTTGCCAAAACGTCTAAAGATGCTGTTACCAAGGCTTCGAAAATTGGGTATCCTGTTGTAATGAAAGCTCTTTCACCTCAGATAACTCACAAATCGCGAGCCGAAGGAGTTGTTTTAGATGTGCGTTCTGAAGATGAGGTTGAAGAGGTTTTTGAAGCATTGGCTCGAAGAGTTAAAAGACGTAAACCCAAAGCAGAGTTCCAGGGGGTGATACTTCAACCGATGATTAAGAGCCGAGGCTATGAGCTGTTAATTGGCTCTAAAAAGGATCCACATTTTGGCTCGGTCATTGTATTTGGAATAGGCGGTGTGGCTACCGAGTTACTGAAAGATGTAGGCACAGGGTTTCCGCCGTTGAATCAAGTGCTTGCGAGAAGGTTAATGGAAAAAACAGCTATATTCAAACATTTTTCTGACTCAGATAATCATCGTGTCAACCTAAAACTTCTCGAAGAAATCTTAGTGAAGTTTTCTCAGCTGGTAATAGATTTTCCTGAAATAAAAGAAATTGACATAAACCCGCTCATCGTAGACGGAAAAGATGCTGTAGCTGTGGATACTCGCATAGTGATAGATAAAGAAAGGATTGTAGCCAAAGTTCAGCCTCACGAACACCTAATAATCACCCCTTACCCAAAAAAGTACACTACTCAGTGGAAACTAAAAAATGGAAGACCTGCTGTTCTTCGCCCTATAAAGCCTGAAGATGAACCTCTTATCCACACGTTATTTCAGTCTTTTTCTGAGGAAACGATGCGTTTTCGATTCTTTCAGATTATCAGAGAAATGTCTCACGACACTTTAACCCGATATTGCAACATAGACTACAACAGAGAAATTGCTATAGTTGCCGAAATTGAAGAGGGCAAAGAGAGAAAAATCATTGGTGTAGCTCGACTTATTTTGCAGCCAGGCCAAAAACGTGGAGAGTTTGCGGTTGTTGTGGGAGACGAGTGGCAGGGACTTGGATTGGGGTCGAAGCTGGTGGATTGCATAGTTGAGGTTGGCAAGGACATGGAGCTGAAAAGTATTTGTGGCGATGTTATGTCGAGGAATCTTAAGATGTTTCATTTGTGCACGAAGAAAGGTTTCCAAATGGAGCCTGTGGATGAGGAGATTACGAAGGCTACGTTGGACTTGAAAACATAGATTTGCAGGTCTATCTGCTTTGTTGTTTTTGCAGTCTTGCAAGTTTTTTCTTTTTTCTTTTCGCTTTTCTTTCTTTCTTTGTTAAAGGCTTGGCTTTTTTTTCTCGTGCTTCGCCTCTCATGCTCCCGCTCATAAGTTTCCCTGATTATTAAAGTGGTTTAAGGTGTTTTTAAATTTACATGTTGAACAGTTGAGAGCGGTGTGTGGAGAACGGGAAAATGAGTGCTAGTCTTTTTTGCGGTTAAAGTTGTGTTGGCTGTTGTTTGTTATTTTCGTTCGAGTTTTGAGCTGATGGCGCCGAAGATTGCTCCTGCTGCGCCTATCCATGGTCCGATTAGAAGTTTGAGTGTTTGTCCTTCAAAATTTTCTGCGCTTATGAGTGTGATTATTATTACCATGACGGATATGAAGAAGGCTATGGCTGATGTGACTGTTGCGAGTTGTATTCCAACTTTGTAGTCTGCGATGTGTATTGTTCCGCCGAAGATTGTTAGGACTGCGAGGAGGATTAGGGTCATGGGGATGGCTACTGCTGCTTGGTCTTGGGCGCGTGTTAGTCCGGAGATTGCGGTGTATTCTGTGGATAGCCAAGGTAGGAATAGTGCGGCGAATATTATGATGCCTGCGGCGATGGCTACGCCGCCTTGCACGAGTATGTCTGCGGCCTGTTCTTTTTCTGGTTTAACCAACTAGGACACCTTTCTTTGAACTTGGTTATGCAATTGTCGTGTTTTCTTTATAATTTTTGTTCAGTTTTTGAGTGGATAGAAAGGGTTTGGAGTGTGGTTAATGTTTAAATTTTGCTTTGGCGATTTATTTGCGTTAAAGAAGATGTATGTGGGGATTGTGTTTCTTGGAGACTGTTGATGTTGTTATTGGGGTAATTTTTGATGGGGGTAGGTTTTTGGTTGAGCGTCGTGGGTTAGATGAGGAGCTTGATCCGGGTGTTGTGTGTTTGCCTGGGGATCATGTTGGAAGGAATGAGAGTTTTGAGGAGGCGTTGAGGCGGGAGATGTGGGAGGAGTTGGGTATTAGGGTGAAGGGGTTTAGGTTTGTGTGTAGGAATTTTTATGTGGCGAGTAATGGTGAGAGGCAGAATGCGTATTGTTTTCTTGTTACGGATTATGAGGGATCGCCTATTTGTAAGGCAGCTAAGGAGATTTTTTGGGAAGACGATGTTGAGAATTTGAGTTTGGGGGTTGACAGAAAGACGATAATGAAGCTAAGAGGCTCTCTGTTTTAAAAACGAGATAAGTAATTCTCTGAACTTCTTTCTTTTCTCGTGTTCTTTGTTAAATTCTTCTTCCGACATCGTGAGAGTTTTGGCAAATTTTTTTGCGTTTTCTTTTGTTAGGAGGTCCAGATCGTTCATTTCGTAGATTGCGGTTTCAAGTTTGTTGATGTCTTCGCAGCATTCGTCGAGTTCGCTTTGTATTTCAACGAGTTGGGAGATTTTTTTCTTGTCGTATTCAAGGTTGAAGCCAAGTGTTTTTAGGGCTTTGAGAACTGTTGTTATTTTGTCTTCTGCGAGTTGTTTACTGTGCAAGCTTTGTGTTGTTGCTTTTCCGTGGCTAAAGTTGAACATTTCTGCTGTTGCTCTGTAGTAGCTTTCGATGATGTGGCCGCAGCGTTCTTCGTGGGTTACTTCTACGAGGCCTCCTTTTACGAGTTTTTTGACGTGGTGGTAGACTGCTTGTGGAGTGAGGTTTAGTTCTGCTGCTAGCTTGCTTACATTCATTTCTTTTACTCGTAGTAAGTAGACGATTTTTCTTCTAGTTTCGTCAGCTAACAAGTAGAATACTTCAGGATCCCTGATTACTTTTATTGCTTTCATCTCGCTTTGCCTAATAAAACTAAAGCTTAAATAGGTATAAAAGGTTTTTGTTTATTAATAAGTTTATTTTTATATTAAAAAGATAGCTTTATAAGATTGATGTGTATTAATATGTAAACGGAAATTTGAATAATAAAGAGGTGTTTGATATGAAATTGAAAAGCGACACGGAAATCAAACATGGATGCTACTGTCCTGAAAGCGAAGTAAAGCCTTCTCGTATATCAAGAGCTTTAACGATTAATTCATCCTCTTCAACCTCTAACACAACTCTCAGCCATTCTCTTGCACTTGGCAACGAGGAAAGAAGAGCTGTTGAGGCTTACCAACTACAGGTTGAGCAGAGGCGATCTATGGCTATCGAGTACGCACACAGAACCCCATTTCGCTAAATACGCTCAAAAGAACAACAACCTCTTCCTTTTTCTCTATATTTTATAATCATCAGAACAATACTTATTCTACAATAGTTGAGTAATGTAAAACGGGGAGAACCTTGCCCAAGAAAAAGCAACGCAAGAAAGCGCTCGCGGAGATATCCAAGTCAAGATTAATAAATCTGCTAGGAGATGTAACGTTGGTGATCTCATGGTTGAAAGTGGTAAATTGAAGATAACGGTCTTGAAAAAAACAGACACTAAACAGATATTTGGTGATAACCCTCCTATGAGGCAGTCAATTGAAGCGTGTAGCGTGTTCGAGGAAGGCCAAGAGTTCATTGTTGGCGAAGACGGTGATATGCCAGAGGGCTTTTGCCATTGGGCTTGGAACGACCTATACAAAGTTGTAACTGCGCTGATGCACGGTGGAAGCTTTCCCTGGATGAAAGAAGAAGGAACCTCAGTGTCCTGCTGCACTGACGGACTGAGACCAGTAATCTTCGAAATTCGAAGAATAGAATAAAACCTTACCTTCGAATAGGCTACTGCATATTCAACCTCTGAAAGTGTTAAACGTTTAACAAGTTTAGAAGCAGAAGGAGAAGCTGCCATACTACTTCCTCTTTTTGGACAGCTTAACTCCGTCCATCTCTGTCACGTATTCATATCCGGATTCGAGTAGTTTACAGGCTTCTTTGACTGTGTTCGCCACTCTGACAGTGTACTCTTCGTCTTTAAAGTCGATCAGGTGTGTTTAGATTAGCGTGTTTTCTAGTCGTCTGTGTCCTAGCTGCTCCTTTACGTAGAGAATGCCCTTAGTTTTGGCGTATAACATAGTTGCGAAATGATGCCTTAAATCATAGAGTCTGATTTTCTTAAGTTGTGGCTCTTGAAGTTTCTTGGCAAGTCTGTTTCTTATTCGCATCCAAACATGTGTCATAACGCTTGTTGTCGGGAATATTCTATCGTTTAAGGTGAAGTCTTTTTTAGCCAAATATTGTTTGAGCATTGCCAATGTGGATGATTTCAGTTTTAATGCTCTTGGCGAACCACTTTTAGCTGTCTCTGGATAAACAACACCTTTTTCCAGATCAATCTCTCTCAAAGTCAACCTATGTAATTCAATAGGTCTAAGTCCAGTGTCACGCAAAATAGAGAAAATCATTGAATATTTCTTGCCACTTCCAGAGATTATTTTGTTCACTTGCTCAGTTGAAGGAACATTAGGAAGCCTTTCACTTCTTTTGTAAATTGGCTTTACCCAAGTCAAACCGTTGACTCTGACATAGTGAACATACGCATTGACCATAGATTCTTTGTAGGTGCTACTGACTTCCATCTGTGCAATGAATTCTTTAACAGCTTCGGGATTGTCAACATCTATACGCTTCTCAAGATACTTCAACCGTTTCGCATAGCCCTCAATAGTCTTATCAGAATAACCTTGTTTCTTTAGTTGCCAAGCAACTTGAAAAATGCCATGGCGGAGTGTGTGGTGGACGGGACGGGATTTGAACCCGCGGCCTCCACGATGCCAACGTGGCGATCATTCCAGACTGATCTACCCGCCCTTTCTATTCGCAGTATTGTAAGGAATACCGCAAGACTCGTTTAAGCCTTTTCTCAATAGCAATCTCTAATTTGTGCGCGTATTGTCATTTGATAGTGTTCATCCATTCTCTTAATGGTCTTTTCAAAAATAAGATGCTATCAAAAAAGGGGTCTGTGTGCGTAGTTGCCGTTTATGGTCTTGCTGAGATTTAATTGTTTATGCGCGTGCTAGCTGTCTAGTGGGAGATGATAGGCATAGGTGCAGCAATCATCTATCTCCGTCCACCATCTAAAATGGGCATTTCGTGGTTTTTTGTGGGGTTTTTTGGGCAAAGGGCTTGCCTAAATCTTGCTTTGAGTTTGCGTTTGGTCGTTTATTTCACCAGAGGTTCTCAACCTCTCTGGCAGATTTTCCATGAAATCTCTCCATGAATTGCTACATGTCTTACACTAATTCTAACAAAAATATGGGCTTTCGGAGATCTTAAAACCGTCTCTAAATGGTTTTTTTACGGTTTTCCCCTTCAGTTCCGATCTGATTCTAAAAAGAAGCCCAAAATGGCGAGAATCGATTCCTGAATTAGAATCTTTCTAAACGCTAGGTTGTCACAACCTTTTTTCCTAAGTTGTTAATTAAAATTTTACACCTTAGAAAAAAACCGAACTGGTAGAGGTTTGATAGCGTTTTCCATG
>Ga0209635_10001699_pt1 | contig 16518 bp, 14 predicted proteins | sample DeeMarSWOR230_32_FD_187463 | JGI IMG/M metagenome (GOLD analysis project Ga0209635, IMG submission 187463) | Marine sediment microbial communities from White Oak River estuary, North Carolina - WOR-2-30_32 (SPAdes) (version 2) | ecosystem: Environmental > Aquatic > Marine > Intertidal zone >... | reverse complement strand
TCTGCTTCACAGCGACGATCTACCCGAGCTGGGAAGCCTGCCGGATGCCACCCCTGGATGCAATTCGGTACGATTAGTGCCCGTCACCCATTGTAGTTACCGGGTGGGAGAGTTACTGCGCTTGCCTTGATGTGGAAAAAAAGTTTATATTTTATGTAGGAAATGTTGATACTCGCCGCAGAGGGAATATCGAGAACGTTTGAGGGCACGAGGGGGCCCATCGAGGTTCTCAGGGATTTGGATCTCACCGTCAATGCAGGTGAGATTGTTGTCATTCTCGGTGCTTCCGGAGCCGGAAAGAGCACGTTGCTGCATATCCTCGGCACACTCGATGCACCGAATGAGGGCATGGTGTACATCGGGGGGAGGAACCCGTGGAAGTGCTCGGAAGGAGAGCTGAACGAGATCAGGAATAGAGAAATCGGGTTCGTCTTTCAGTTTCATTACCTGCTGCCCGAGTTCAGCGCTCTGGAAAATGTGATGATGCCGGCCGTTCTTCGTGGCTTCGGTCTCGGAAAGGCGGAAGAGCGGGCGAGCGCTCTCCTGACGGATGTGGGACTGGCGGATCGTCTTACCCATCGCCCGGCGGAACTTTCCGGAGGTGAACAGCAGCGGGTCGCTGTTGCACGTGCACTCATGAACAGTCCATCAATCGTGCTCGCTGATGAGCCATCCGGTAACCTGGATGACAAGAATAGTGAGGGATTGCATTCGCTGATATACGAACTGAGCCGTTCACGGGGGCAGAGTTTTGTCATTGTCACACATAAGAAGGAGCTTCTCACGAAGGCGGACAAGGGATTCCTCCTCAGAGAGGGGAAGCTCCACACCATAGAGAGAAGTGTATGATTTGCCAATTTTGTAAAAAGCGGGAAGCGACGATTCATTTTACGAACGTCGAGAACAACAAGGTGTACAAGATTCATATCTGCCGCCAGTGTGCGGAAACGCAGGGTTTCGACGAACTGAAAAAGAGTAACTTCGAGATGGGAAATCTGATCGCGGGACTTCTCGATTCCTCCGCGAATGCCCCGGTTGGCAGGGTAAAAGAAAATACGTGTCCAAACTGTGGTGCCAGCTATGTTGATTTCAAGAGGCTCGGGAGACTGGGGTGTTCCCAGTGCTACGATTTCTTCAAGGCTCAGCTGCTCCCGTTATTGAGGAGTATACACGGGGATACGAGTCATCTCGGAAAGGTCCCCAAGCGAATGGGTAATAAGGTCAGTTTACAGAGACGGGTACGAGTCCTTCAGGATGAGCTGGCTCGTGCTATCGAAGGGGAGCAGTACGAGAGGGCCGCTGAGCTTCGCGACGAGATCAAGAGATTAATGGAATCTGGAGATTACAGGGGGAAATCATGTCAGCGCTGAAGTCATTGCTGGAAAAACCAGCCGAGTGGTTGACGGGACAGCGAGAAGAGAGCGAAATGGTTCTCTCCTGCCGCGTGAGACTGGCGAGAAATCTCGATAAGTGCCCCTTTACGCACATGGCACGGCCGAGTGCACTCCGGGAAATCGGCGATGAGATCAAGCCCATTCTCCAAAAGAGCCCATCCCTGGAGGAGGCTTTCATCATCAATCTGAACGAAATATCAGAACCGGAACGAATGATCTTAATGGAAAGGCACCTGATCAGCTTCGACATGGTCAAGAACTTCCGAAATCGAGCGCTGGTAGTCCAGCTCGGTGAGAAACTCAGCGTCATGATCAACGAGGAGGATCACCTCCGTTTGCAATCGATGGAATCGGGGCTTTCCATTCAACAGGCATACGAAATCATTGATCGGCTTGACAATGAGATAGATGAGAGACTCCTCTATGCATTTTCAGAGAATCTGGGGTACCTGACTGCTTGTACGACGAATGTCGGTACGGGCTTACGAGTTTCCGCGATGGTTCATCTTCCCGGCCTCGTTTTGAGCAACGAAATCGGAAATGTAATAAAAAGCCTCAGCAATGTCCGTTTTACCGTCCGGGGGATGTACGGCGAGGGGAGTGAGGCGATGGGGAATTTCTTTCAGATCTCGAATAGCATAACCCTGGGGCTCTCAGAGGAGGAAACAGTCAAGAATCTCGAGACCTATGTCAGCAACTTGCTGGAATTTGAGAAAAGAGCCCGCGAAGATCTTCTCAAGGAGGCACGGAGTTTGCTCGAAGATAAGATCTGTCGGGCTTACGGCATCCTGAAGTCCGCCCGGCTCGTAACTTCAAAAGAAGCAATGGGTTTGATCTCCGAAGTGCGGATGGGTGTTGGATTGGGCATCATCAATACTGTCAGCATAGCCGATCTCAATGAACTCTTGATCATGATCAAGCCGATGCATCTTCAAAACTTGTACGGGAGGACAATGGGATCGAGGGAGAGAGATCGGGCTCGCGCGGATTACATTAGGACGAGATTGGGGTGATTGGATTTTTAATCCCCCCAGACCTGAAGAAAGGAATCTGAACCAGGTATGAACGATAAATTCACCGAACGAGTGAGAAGGGTCATTTACCTTGCGCGTGATGAGGCCAACAGGTTACAGAACGACTATATCGGAACCGAGCATCTCCTCTTGGGGATCTTGAGCGAGGGAGAAGGTGTTGCGGCAAGGGTTCTTCAGAAGCTCGATCTCGATCTCGAGCAGGTACAGCAAGCTGTCGAAAATATGGTCAAGCCCTCGGGAGGAACCCTCACCCTCGGTGAGATTTCGCTCACACCCGGGGCCAAGAAGGTACTCGAGCTGTCCGTCGAGGAAGCTCGGCTTCTGGGTCACAACTATGTTGGAACCGAGCACCTCCTGCTCGGTCTCATCCGTGAAGGCGAGGGGGTGGCTGCCCGTGTGCTCCTTGAGCTCGGTGTGGACAGGAAGCGCGTGCGTGAAGAGATCATGAAGATACTGCATCACAGTTCGAGTGCCACCGGGCAAAAGCGCATCCGCAGGGATAAGAGTGAAACTCCCATCCTCGACCAGTTCGGAAGGGATCTCAACCAGCTGGCACGTGAAAACAAGCTCGATCCGATTATCGGGAGGGAATTGGAGATCGGCAGGGTTATCCAGATCCTCTGCCGGAGGAAGAAGAATAATCCGGTCCTCATCGGTGAGCCGGGTGTCGGTAAGACTGCAATCGTCGAAGGACTGGCCCAGCGTATCGTCGGGAACAAGGTTCCCGAGCTTCTAAAAGACAAAAGAATTACGACTCTTGATCTTGCATCTATCGTAGCTGGAACAAAATACAGAGGTCAGTTCGAGGAACGTTTGAAGACAATCATCAACGAGATCCGCAATAACGAGCAGGTGATAATCTTTATCGATGAGATACACACCATCGTAGGTGCCGGTGGAGCGGAAGGTGCGATAGACGCTTCAAACATGCTCAAGCCCGCGCTCGCCCGGGGCGAAATCCAGTGCATCGGGGCGACGACTCTCGACGAGTACCGCAAACATATCGAGAAAGACGGCGCGCTTGAGAGGAGATTCCAGTCCATCCTCATCAATCCACCAACGGAAGAGGAGACGATCAAGATCATTATGGGCCTCCGTGATAAGTACGAAGCGCATCACCGCACGAAGTTTACCAGTGAGGCGATTCGACAAGCCGTGCAGCTCTCGCAACGCTACGTACAGGGTCGCTTCCTCCCTGACAAAGCTATCGATGTTATTGATGAAGCGGGTGCACGGGCAAGGCTCTATGTGACGACGGTACCCGAAGAGATTCGCGAGCTTGAGGGAAGGATTGAAGAGATCACGACTGAGAAAGAATCCTCGATTCAGGCCCAGGAATTCGAAAAGGCGGCATCCTTCCGTGACAAAGAGAAGGAGTTACGTAAGCAGCTCATGGAGATGCAACGTGAATGGAATGAGTCGAGACAGGAAAAGGAGTCTGTGGTAAACGAAAAGGATATTGCGAGCGTCATCAGTGACATGACAGGGATACCTGTTTCGGATGTTGAAGAAGAGGAAACTGAAAAGCTCCTGCACCTGGAGGACGAGTTGAGGAATAGGGTCATCGGACAGGAAGAGGCGCTCAAGGCAGTTGCCACATCTGTGCGGCGTAATCGTGCCGGCTTGCGAGATCCTCGAAGACCGATCGGATCTTTTATCTTTTTGGGACCCACGGGGGTCGGAAAAACCGAGCTCGCGAGAACACTATCCGCGATCCTCTTCGAGAGCGAAGAAGCACTCGTCCGGATAGACATGTCGGAGTACATGGAGAAGTTTGCAATCTCGCGTCTCATCGGGGCACCTCCGGGATACGTCGGATACGAGGAGGGAGGACAACTCACCGAAAAGGTGAGGAGAAAACCTTACTCTGTTGTCCTCCTCGATGAGATTGAAAAGGCGCATCCAGATGTATTCAACCTCCTGCTCCAGATCCTTGAGGAGGGTTGCCTGACAGATTCATTCGGGCGGAGGGTGGATTTTAAGAACACTGTCTTGATCATGACATCAAATGTGGGTGCCAAGGATATCAAAGGCAAAAAAGGGTTGGGCTTCATTGCTGAGGAAAGTGATGCCGGGTATCAGCAAATGAAGGCAATCATCATCGAGGAGCTGAAGAAGATCTTCAATCCTGAATTTCTCAATAGGCTCGACGAAATTATTGTCTTTCGCGCCCTTGACCGCAACGATCTCTTACAAGTTATCGATATCCTTTTGAAGGACCTTTTTAACAGGCTGGATGCACAGCGTATCGAATTCGAGATGACATCCGGAGCCAAAGAATTCATTCTCGAAAGGGGATACAAGCCGGAGCTCGGTGCGAGACCACTCAAACGAGCAATACAGAAATTCCTCGAGGATCCGCTCAGCGAAAGGATGCTCAGTGGTGATCTCACGAGGAACAACAAGCTGAAGATCACGGCCCAAACAGATGCTGAAGGCTTGACCTTCGAGACTACCAAAAAGGTCCACCCGTAAAAAGAGGAACCTTCCCTATCGCCAATCTGTAAAATTAAGCAGAGACAGTTGTTAGATACCATTGACCCCTCGGTGCAAGTATCCGTGTGCTTGATGGACACTGCACACGCACGAGGGTCCCTTTTCATGGTCCTTTTGCATTTGCAAAGGAGAAGGGGCTATGATAGCATGTACTGAATTTTTTACACATGTTTCCCGTGGCGGTGAAGGTATGAAGACGTTCGTATCAATCGTGTTCTTGCTATCTGTGCTCTCTCATGCTGCGCTCGCAATCGATATCGATCGGGTAGAGGTCGAAGGCAACTTCTTTGTTTCTGATCAAAAGATACGGTCCATATTCGGATTGAGAGCCGGCACAGAGTACAAGGCGGATGCGGTTTCCCAAGGAATCCGTCGTCTCTTTCAGACGAAGGATTTCTCAGATATTGTTGTCTGGTACAGGGAAGAGGATGGCAAGGTTGTCCTGACTCTCCGGGTGGACGAGTATCCTCGGGTGAAAGAGGTCAGGATTGAAGGCAACAAGCACATCAAGAGAGAGGATATAGAGGGAAAACTGATCATCAGGGAAGGCTTTTTTGCCCGTCCCTCTCTGATTACCCAGGATGTCTTCGCCATCAAGGAGCTTTACAGCGAAAAGGGTTACAACAGTGCGAAGATCGATGTGAAACGTATCCCGTTGGAGAAAGAGCATCGAATTGTCATCTCCTATTCTATTGAAGAGGGTGAGAAGGTTAAGATCCGTCATATCGATTTTCTCGGGAACGGTGCCATTGAATCGAAAGAGCTGAGAGACGTCCTGGAGAGTCAAGAAGACCGATGGTGGCGAGGTGGTGAACTGAAACTCAATATCCTCGAGGAAGATCTTAAGAGAATAAAGCAATTATATGGAAATAAAGGACATCTGGATGCTATGGTCTTCGTCGAGAGGCAGGTTGAAATCGACGGGGGCAAGCATGTCGACATCTATATCAGGATTGACGAAGGACAACCGTACTACGTCGGGAATATCGAGTGGTCGGGGAATAGCATCGTCCCTGACGATGAGATTGAGGAACTGATAACGCTGGAGAGAGGAGATCCATTTTCAATTGAGCAGATAGAGCTCGCCCAGGTGGCGATCAACGGCAAGTACTGGGAAAAGGGATATATTTGGAGCCGGATTATTCCCGAGCGAAATATTCACGGAAAGACCATCGATCTATCCCTCCGCATTATCGAGAACAACCCGGCATCGATCAATGAGATAAAGATTAGCGGGAATACAAAGACTTTCGAATCTGTCATCAGACGCGAACTGCGCGTCTATCCTGGAGACCAGTTCATTCTCGGAGAAGTCCAGAGAAGTTTACGAGATATATTCGCCCTGGGCTATTTTAACGGTCCACCTCGCGTTGACACCGAACCGGTGAACGAGGAGGGAGATATTAACCTCCTGATCGAAGTTGATGAGAAGCAGACCGGTTACTTCAGAATGGGCACGGGTTTTTCCCAGCTCAATTCGTTGAGTGGATTTCTCGGCGTTTCCGAGAATAATCTCTTCGGGAGAGGGAAGAGTGCATCACTCGATTGGGAGTTCGGTAAGTGGCGCAAAAACTTGAACTTCCGTTATTCCGAACCATATTTTCTCGGCACGGAGACGGCCCTGACACTAACGCTGTTCAACTGGATCCAAGATAGGGTCCGCCAGCAGTATTACACGGATAGGCGAAAGGGGTTCTCGATCCAGGTGGGACGCCCGTTTCCGCTCCTCGATTATACCAGGATCTTCATGAACTACCGCTTCGAGACAGTCGAGCTTTCCAATTTCTCGACTGCATACCCGGAATTCGGCGTATTGCGCCAGATCGAATGGCCGTTGAACAAGAGCAGCGTCATGCTTAGCCTCTCACGGAATTCAACCGACAATCCCTTCCACCCCACGAAAGGCTCGATAAGCAACATCAGCGCCGAATTCGCGGGCGGCCTGCTGCAGGGCAACGTGAAATACATGAGGTACATGGGGAGTGTATCCTGGTTCAGGAATCTATTTTGGAAGTTCACGTTGCATCTCAAAATGCAGGCCGGTGTGATCGATGGATACAATGACGCGTTGCAGGTCCACGACTTTGAAAGATTCCGTCTGGGAGGGAACCGTCGATACGCCCTGAGGGGATATGATTTCTTCGAGGTCGTTCCGGAAGGCAACGATCCCTTTATCGGGGGTCGCTTCATGACGACATTTACCCAAGAGATCGTTTTTCCCTTCACGGAGCAGGTTCACGGCCTCGTCTTTTTGGATGCCGGCAATACCTGGAACTCGTTCCGGGATGCGGATCTGTTTATCTTGAAGCGCGGTCTCGGCTTAGGTGTCAGGCTCGAAATGCCTGGTCTGGGCAATCTCGGATTCTATTACGGCTATGGCTTCGACAAGGTTGATGGACCGGCTTGGGAACCACATTTCACCTTCGGGACGTTCTTCTAAAAAGTGGTGTTCATTTATTGAAAAAGTAATATATTTAAAACCGTTGAATAAAGGAGGCTGACAATGAAGACGGTAAAGATTGTGATGTTGACAGTCTATCTCTGTTCGCTTCTTCCATGGCATGTTGCTCAGGCGGAGGAGATCAAGATCGGTTACATTGATACTGTCAAGATCTTCGCTGAATTCAAAGAAACGATGGAGGCCGAGGAGCTCTACAAGAAGGAGCTCGAGATCTGGAAGAAGCGGGCATCTGATATGGAATCGGAACTCGCCCAGCTCAGGGAGGAAATCCAGAGTCAGAGCCTGATGCTCAGCGAAGAAAAACTGGCCGAGAAGAAGCTCCTTTTCGAGCAGAACTTAAAAGAGTACCAGGAATATATGAATAATATCTTCGGAGAGGGTGGTGAAGCTGAACGGCGAAACAAGGAATTGACACAGCCGATCGTTGAGAAGATAAATGGCGTCATCACGAAGATTGCAGAAGACGAAGGGTATACCATCATCTTTGATGCGGCCAATGCAAACATCGTGTATGCGAAGAAGGCACTCGATTTAACAGAAAGGGTGCTCGAACAACTAGCCCAACAGATGGAAACGATGGAATAGCGACCATGCAACGGCTGTGCAGGGTACCGATATTAGTATTTGCGTTTTCACAGCGAGGGCGTTAATATCTCTTTTAATTACCTTATCGATATAAGATAGAGAGAGGGATTTATTAACGAAGCGTAAGCTATGCCGTCTTATGCATTGAAAGAGATAGCACGTATCATCGGTGGAGAGATAATCGGTGATCGTCATACACGTATTAGTGGTGTTGCTGGTATTAAAGAGGCAAAAAAGGGTGAAATCACCTTCCTGGCCAATCCGAAGTATGAATCCTACCTGACTACCACTGGGGCTTCAGCTGTCATTGCAGATAAAGACGGGAAGTTGCCCGGGACGATCGTTAAGGTAGCCAATCCGTATCTCGCTTTCCTCAAAGTTGTCTCACTCTTTGCGAGAAGCCCCTTAGAGAAATACCCTCGGGGTATCCATAAGACTGCTATCATTTCCGAACGTACCACGATCGGCGAGGATGTGAGTATTGGTGCCTACACGATAATTGGGGACGATGTCACAATTGCAGATCGAACGACCGTCCTTCCCCTCGTATGCATATGCGAAGGTGTGACAGTTGGGGAAGATTGTCTGATCTATCCGCATGCCACAATCAGAGAGAGGTGCGAAATACAGAATAGAGTCATCGTTCACGCTGGTGCGGTTATTGGCAGTGACGGATTCGGCTATGCGAAGGACGGCATCACTCATCACAAGATCCCGCAGATCGGGATCGTCAGGATTGAAGACGATGTCGAGATTGGCGCGAATACGACGATCGACAGGGCAACGACGGGTGTTACACTCATCAAAAAAGGCTCGAAAATCGACAATCTCGTCCAGATCGCACACAACGTCGTTGTGGGTGAGAATTCGATCCTCGCTGCGCAGGTTGGGGTTTCCGGAAGTACAGAGCTGGGGAAAAATGTTGTGCTCGCAGGGCAGGCTGGGCTCGTCGGACACATAAAGATCGGGGACGGTTCAATGGTCGGAGCCCAGGGGGGAGTCACCAAGTCGATTCCTCCAAATATGCGGGTTTCAGGATACCCGGCACGTGAACATACGTTCGCAAGAAAGGTTTATGCCGCTTCGAAACGTCTCCCCGAGCTCATAAAAGAATTTCGTGAACTGCAGCTGAGGGTGGAAGCCCTTGAGAAAGGATTGGGGAGTGGTCCGCCAACAGAGGACGATTAAACAATCGTTTACCTATGAGGGACTAGGGCTTCATACCGGGAAAAATGTGAAAATGGTCTTTCACCCCGCCCCACCCAACAGCGGGATTCTCTTCCGGAGAGTTGATCTCGAACCGAACGTCGAGATCCCAGCAAAAGTTGAATACATACATGATAACGAGATCCGGCGCAATACCACGATCACAAAGGATGGTGCCGTCATTCACACAGTGGAGCATATTCTTGCGTCGGCGTCAGGCCTTCAGATTGATAATCTTCTCATTGAGATCGATGCGGATGAGCCGCCCGAGCCGGTGGACGGCAGTTGTGCCCCTTTTGTTGAGGCGTTTCAGAAGGCGGGTATCGAAAACCAGGGTGTTCCCGTCCATTTCTTAAAGATAACCGATCCGATTCACTACTCCGAAGACAATGTCGAATTGATCGCGCTCCCGCACAAAGGACTGAGAGTCAGCTTCACCATCGAGTACGAAAACGAGCATATCGGGACTCAGTACAGCTCATTCGAGCTAAATCCCGATGTGTTTGTCAGGGATATTGCCCCATCCCGCACCTTCGCCCTCATGTCCGATGTCGAAATGCTGCGATCAGAGGGATTGATAAAAGGGGGAAGCCTCGAGAATGCGGTTGTCGTCGATCGCGACGGCATCTTGAACAAGGAGCCGCTCCGTTTCCCCGACGAGTTCGTCCGGCATAAGATTCTCGACATTATTGGCGATCTGACACTCGTTGGCGCTCCTATTGAGGGACACATTGTTGCCATCAGATCTGGACATCTCTCCAATTTGAAATTCGTTCGCCTTCTGTCTGAGGAACTCAAGCAGAAAGCAAGAACTGCCGTTGGCGGTAAGCACGGCCACTGGGATATCAATGTCATCCAGCAGATTATGCCCCATCGATACCCATTCCTGCTCGTTGACAGGATTCTGGAACTCGAGGATAAAAAGAGAGTGGTGGGAATAAAGAACATAACGGTCAATGAGCCGTTCTTCATAGGCCATTTCCCCGGTCACCCGATTATGCCCGCTGTCCTCATCGTCGAGGCGATGGCACAGGTAGGCGGAATACTTCTCCTCTCCAGCGTCGATTATCCTGAAAAATACCTGGTGTACTTCATCGGTATCGATAAGGCGAGGTTCCGCAAACCTGTGGTACCCGGTGATCAGTTGCGCTTTGAGTTGGAGATGGTTGCGCTGAAAAAGCGGTTCTGCAAGATGAAAGGTATCGCGTACGTCGACGATCAGGTAGTGGCCGAAGCAGAGTTGACGTCATCAATCGTGAACCGTTAGGAGAGAGAGTATGCCGACGGTGATCAACGAGACTGCGATTGTCCATCCCAAGTCAAATCTCGGTGAGAATGTCACGATCGGCCCGTACTCAATCGTCGGTGAACATGTACGGATAGGTGACAACTGCCGCATCGGGAGCAGCATCTGTCTGGATGGGCACACGGCCCTGGGGAAAAATAATCAGGTATTTCATGGTGCATCGATAGGAACGGTGCCGCAGGATCTCAAGTATGACGGAGCAAAGTCATATGTTCGAATCGGTAACAACAACACTATCCGGGAGTACGTTACGATCAACACGGCGACGAATGAAGGCGAGAGTACCGTCGTCGGGAACGACAACCTCCTCATGGCGTACGTGCATCTCGCTCATAACTGCTGGATCGGCAGCAACGTGATTCTTGCGAACGCCGTGAATCTCGGGGGCCATGTCACGGTCCATAACTATGCTATTATCGGCGGAGTTGTCCCTGTCCACCAATTTGTATCGATCGGCGCTCATGCATTTATCGGTGGGGGGAGCCGGATTCCGAAAGATGTTCCGCCGTTTCTCAAGGTTGCAGGCAACCCGCCAAGGATTGGCGGAATGAACAGCGTGGGCCTCAAACGCCGTGGATTTACCATCGAGCAACGTATGCTTATCAAAAGGGCGTTCTGCATCCTGTATCACAGCGACTTGAATGTTACCCAAGCGTTAACGCAAATCGAAGAGGAACTCCCGCACACACCAGAGATCAAAATGATCGTGGATTTCATTCGTAACTCCAAGCGGGGAATCACCAAGTAACTGCTCCTTCCCCTGAAAAATTCTGTAGGAGGTTCTTTGAGTACGTTCGAACGCGGCATCAGAGCAGGGGTCATAGGGATTGGTAGACTGGGACGGGAGCATGCCCGAATATACGCTTCTCTTGAGCGTATCGCCTCTCTCGTTCTTTACGACCAGATACGAGAGAAGGCTGATGACGTCGCGAGGAAATGTGACGCTCAGGCGTGTCCATCGATTGAGGAGGTTCTCGACAGGTGCGACGTCGTGAGCATCTGTACGCCCGCCTCCCATCACCATGAAGCGGCGCTGATGGCATTTGAGCGGGGAGTCCACGTTCTGGTTGAAAAACCCATAGCGGCAAGCTCCACTGATGGTGAAGAAATGGTTCGGAGCGCAAAGGAGAACAGATGTGTTCTCCAAGTTGGTCAGATCGAGCGTTTTAACGGCGCCTTTCAGGCAGCGGCGGCACTTCTCAGCAATCCTCTGTTCATCGAGTCACACCGCCTGGCCACCTTCACTCCCAGGGGCATAGATGTCTCTGTCGTCGTGGACTTGATGATCCACGACATAGATCTCGCCCTTGCCATCCTGAAGAATGACAGGATTGTGGATCTCAGAGCCTCTGGAGCCGGGGTCATCACCCCCTCGCCGGATATTGTCAACGCACGCTTAGAGTTCGAAGGCGGATGTGTAGCGAATATTACGGCGAGCAGGATATCGAGAGAACCCCTCAGGAAGATCCGATTCTTTCAAGAGAACCTGTACGTATCTGTCGATCTTATGAAGAAAAATGTGGAAGCATTTGAAAAATCAACAGATACAATCCCACAGGCGCTCGATTTTGATCCTGCTCGCTTCATACGTCAGCGCCATGTCGAGGTCAACAGAGACGAGCCTCTCCGGAAGGAGATCGTCTCTTTCCTGAATGCTGTCCGGACAGGCGAGGTACCTGTCGTAAGCGGAAGTGAGGCACTCGAAGCCCTTCGAGTTGCGGAGCGGGTGCTTGCATGCGTTGAACGTTACCGGAGATCCAGTTGAGTACGATCCTCTTGACCTGTGGTGAAACGAGTGGTGAACACCACGCCTCCCTGGTCGTCTCAAAGATGAGGGCGATGGATCCCTCCTGTCGAGTGGTAGCGCTGGGAGGGCGTGAACTTGAGAAGGCTGGGGCTGAGATCGCTTTCCCAATGGAACAATTCGCCTTTATGGGATTCGCTGAGGTACTTTCCGGGTTACCCCGTGTTCTTTCGCTGGAAAGAAAGCTTAAGTCCTTACTAAAAGGAGGAGGGGTCGATCTATTCCTGCCGGTCGATTATCCGGGTTTGAACCTTCGCATGGCCCGGTATGCGCGCAGGGTGGGGGTCCCGGTACTCTATTTCATAAGTCCGCAAGTCTGGGCGTGGGGGGGATGGCGTATCAAGAAGATGAAGAAAGCGATCGACCTCATGGCTTTGATTCTTCCATTTGAGTGGGAGATCTACCGTTCGGCAGGGATTCCGGCTGTATTCGTCGGCCATATGATGTTGGAGCAGGTTGAAGCACCTCCGTCTCCGAAAGAGGCACCGAGCACGAATGACAGGTTCAAGGTGTTGCTCTTCCCGGGGAGCCGGAAACAGGAAGTGGAGAGGATACTACCGCCGATACTCGCGGCGGCGAAGATATTAAAGGAAAGCTTTCCGGAGGTCGTCTTTAACCTCGGTCTCGCACCGCTCATCGATGAACGATATCTTCGAATCCCCGAGGATATGGAACCTTTCATTGAAGTAACGAGGGACGGTATCAGTCAGTTGGGCGACGCATCGCTTGCCCTGGCGGCTTCAGGAACGGTAACGCTGCAATGTGCCATATCCGGCACACCAACGATCGTCTTTTATAAAACCTCCCCCGTCACGTACTGCATCGGCAAGCTCCTCGTGAGAATCCCGTGGATTGCAATGCCCAATGTCCTCGCGGGTAAGCACCTAGTGCCAGAATTGATACAGGGTGGTGCGACCCCGGAGCGGATTGCAACTGTGGCGAGCGCATTGCTGCTGGACAGGGAGCGGTACAGGAGATTATCGGCTGAACTCCTCGAGCTTCGCACCAGGCTCGAAGGCCCCGGTGGTGCATCGCGGGTGGCTGAGATAGCCTTGAGAATGTCGAAGGGTGAAGGGGTGGGTGAGATCCTCACTTCCTTGGATTTGGAATGGGAGAGAGACAAAGAGAGGGTGGAGCGGTAGATCATGAAGATCCCTGTTCACGCTGGATTGTTGAGCTTGCTGGGTTCACTTACCATCCGTTCTCTCGGGGTAACATGGAGAATCGAGTGGCGCGGTCTCGAGCAGATCGAGAAAGCCAGGATGATATCCCGGCAGGTCATCTTTTCGTTCTGGCACGGGCGTCTGCTCGTGCTCAGCTACTCGCACCGGAACAGGGACATTCAGGTTCTCGCTTCCGAGCACTCGGATGGCGATCTCATGGGAAGAACCATCACCTGGCTCGGATTCGGACACGTGAAGGGTTCATCAACGAGGGGAGGAGCCAGAGCACTTCGTGAACTTTCAGTTGTTCTCAGGGAAGGGCTCGATGTCGGGTTGACCATTGACGGACCGAGGGGTCCGCGGGGAGTTGCACAGCAGGGACCAATCGAGCTGAGTCGAATGACGGGATCAGCCATCGTCCCCGTATCCGATACCGCGAGACCGCGTCACCTGTTTTCATCCTGGGACAGGTTTCAGCTACCACATATGTGTGCAAAGGTCATCGTCTCGTACGGTGAGCCGTTGCTCGTACCGGTACAAGCCGACGACGGAGAACGAGAGCGATTGCGAATCCTCCTCCAGGAGCGATTGAACGAGTTGACGGCCAAGCTGGACAGGAGCGTGGGATACCGTGGACCCAATGTATGGCCACATGAGAATAGTTGAGAGATACTCACTTGCCATGAGGGTATTCCGGGGCCAAGGGTGCTGGGCAATACTAACACCACTGAGACTTCTTCTTTCGTGGTGTTACCATCTCTGGTTAACTCTCACAGCGGGTGGTGGGTTCCGAGAGGAGAGGCATCAATCGTCTCGCATGAATGTCGGTTCTCAGACGAGCGTACGCGTCGTCTCGATCGGAAATCTGGAGATTGGTGGTGGTGGGAAGACCCCATGTACGATACGCCTCGCAGAAGCCGTTGCAGAGCGTGGTGGTAAGCCCGTCGTCGTGACCCGGGGTTATCGGTCTATTGCGGAGCGTCGAGGACCACTCGTCGTTCTGGCCGGGCAGACGATACTGAAAACTGAAGAGTATATGACGGAGAAACGTTTTTTTGAAACGGTATTCGGCTCCAGTTACCAAGGTGATCCGCCTCGCTTGGCTGAATGGATAGGTGATGAAGTCGTGCTGTACCGGCGGAGGGGTATACCTGTTGTCATCGATCCGAAAAGGGCTCGGGGGGTCGACATCGCGGCACGGGTGTTCGCTCCCACGCATATTCTTCTCGACGATGCGTTTCAGCACCGTTCCGTGGACAGGGATCTGGACATCCTGCTCCTCGATCAGGGCAAACCATTCGGTAATGGCCGACTGTTACCGATGGGTACACTCAGGGAGCATCCCGATGCGACACGTCGCGCCGGTGTTGTCATATTCACCAGGGCAACCGAGAACGTTATACCGCCGGAGGCGAGATCTTACCTGGAAGGTAAGTCGGTTTTTTTTGCAACCCATAGTCCCGTAGACCTGATGGCGCGTGATGGGAGATGCCTTCCTCTTTCATCTCTGGAGGGAAAACGAACGGTTCTCTTTTCAGGGATTGCACGTCATGTTTCGTTTGAATCACTGCTCGTATCTGTCGGTGCTCAACCCACCCTGTCCATCCGTTATGCAGACCACCACAGGTACACGAGCAGGGATGTCGATTGGATGCTTGGTGAGGCCGACACTGATAGTATATTTGTCACCACTGAGAAGGACTGGGTAAAGGCGGCGGAATTCTTCCCTCCACACATCGAAGTCCTCGCACTTGGCATGAGCATGGAGATCGGTGGCTTTGATAAACTCCTCGATCTCGTGTTCTGATACCGTTCACTTCATGTTACGTATACGAACCTCGATCTCCTTTGAGTCCTTCAACAATCCAATGATCTTCGATGTATCAGTGTCGCCGTAGTGATAGGGATAGAGTATCTTCGGTTTTAATGCTTTTGCCGCATCGGCTACCATTTCGGGTGTCATCGTATAGGGGAGGTTCATCGGTAAAAAAGCAATGTCGATATCTGTCAGGCTTTTCATCTCCGGCGTATTTTCTGTATCGCCTGCGATGTAAGTCCTTTTATCACCAAAGGTCACAATGTATCCGTTTCCGATCCCTTTGGGATGAAAGGGCTCTCCGTTCTTTCTCTTGTGGACGATATTGTATGCCGGTACAGCCTCGATTCTCAGACCTCTTATTTCCTTCATATCACCATTTTTCATCACCACCCCGCTGAGCCCCTTTTTCACGCAGGCTTCGGTCAAAACGATGAGGGTGCTGTCGGTTTGTATGTGTGCGATCGCCTCTTTGTCGAGATGGTCACGGTGTTCGTGGGTCAGGAGAATCATGTCCGCCTTCGGCAGTGTGCTGTAGTCGGCAAGCTTTCCAAACGGATCGACATGTATCACCTCCCCCGCGAAGGTGAACATCAATGACCCGTGTCCGATGAACGTAATCTTGACTTCGCCCGCAGAGGTTTTTATGACATCGGTTTCAAACTCTCTCGGTAACATCGCTCCTGCCGTACACGCTATGATACAGCAGAAGAGTAGAATCTGCATGTTTCTCACTGTCACCCTCCACGTTTCGTCGTGGCCTCACCATTCAATTGAGATATGTGTCCGGGAGATTATATCAGGGGAGTGAGAGATGTCAATTACCTACCACGAAGAGAACCCCTTCCATGGAAGGGAAAGCAGTACGAATGTGAGATCTGAAAATCAAAAACCTGTACGGCGGTAGAAAAGAAAGAGGAGCTCGCTCTTTGTTACGAGCTCCTCACCATATCAAAAGCACAGGCGGTTACCCAGTGAGTTATCAATCTATATCCTCGATCTCGAGTGGATCGGCAAAGTTGACGCTAATACCGGCGGTGAATTCTACTTCTCGACCGGATCCGATCTCATGCCCCCGAAACGTTAGTGTGGCAAGGGCAAGTATCTCACTGGCGGAGTATTGGAGATCGACTAAGGGAGATTCATTTTTTTCGAAGAAGGGGACGAGAACAATATACCCTTCAACCATGGATTGCGCCGGTACGAGAATGCTGGTTTGCCCGGTGAAGGGGGCAACCGGCAGTCCTGGGGGG
>Ga0209635_10001697_pt1 | contig 16523 bp, 15 predicted proteins | sample DeeMarSWOR230_32_FD_187463 | JGI IMG/M metagenome (GOLD analysis project Ga0209635, IMG submission 187463) | Marine sediment microbial communities from White Oak River estuary, North Carolina - WOR-2-30_32 (SPAdes) (version 2) | ecosystem: Environmental > Aquatic > Marine > Intertidal zone >... | reverse complement strand
TAACCCCCTGACGTCCCTGAGACGGAGATAGAGCAGTCAAACGTGAACAATTTTCCGAGCCACCTCCCTTGGGCAAGACGCTGATTTTCAGCCTGTCACTGGTAACTATATCGGTGTGAATCATAGCCGGCGTGTTATCTTTGGTGTTTACTCTAGCAAAACAAGGCTGGTTTACTATGGACTTACGCAAATAACCCTTATCATATCCCTGGCGCACTCCTCCGTTGATTGCTGTATAAAGGTCTCCATTGGTTATGTGCACTTCCTGGCCTAGCTCCAACATGACTACAGCGGCACCCGTGTCCTGACAAAGAGGAATTTGTTCCTTGCCGGCAATTTCCACATTCTCCAGGATTCTATCCAACACATCACGGCAAACAGGAGATTTCTCTTTTTCCCTTGCTTGCTTCAATGCAATTATTACATCTGGGGGCAAATAATGGCAGGAATGCTCAAATAAACGGGCTACAGTGTTCGTTACCTCACTGGCTTTGATTTGTCTCATCTTCCTTTGCCGGCTTATCCTGGCTTCTTGATATTAGCTGGGCTGGATGCTAACATCTTTATCCCATTATCTTTGGCACAGTGAGGCTAGCATCCATCAAGAACAGGATCTTTGCCTTTTCTCCCTTCTTCTCAATTGCTTTATCTAGCGCTTCTTGAACCTCGTGAAAAGGTTTGATAAACGCCTGCTCCATATCTTGCTTCGCAAGCCCGGTTACCCCCCAGATTTCTGCCCAGGTGGCAATCTCAGCCATTTTAGCAGCTTTATGATAACCCAATTTATAGCCTTGTTCGATTCTTTTCAGAGCTTCCTGAGGAGTTTTGCTTTTGGCAAGGAGATTAAAGTATGCCTCTTCTCCTATGCCAGATCTGCACTCGGAGACAAGTATAAGAATCCCTCCCTTTTTTAAAGCCAGTTTCCCATTATCAAGCGCCTTTTGTGATTGATATAAATCCACGTCTGAGGGATAACCGGCAACAGCAACGACGATGTCCGTTTTTTCTTTGATATTTACACAATAAACTTCGTGAGCTTTATCTATAGCCGTCAGGAATGAATCATGAATATGCCCTGAGGTACAATGGTAAATCCTTTTTTTGCCATCGAGAACGGTCTGGATGGAAAATATTTCTTTTCCTTCTATCGTCTTGAGGGCATCGACCATATCTTCATGAACCGGATTGCCATCCAAAACCAGCGTCTGGGCACGGGGACTAAGGGCATGCTTATGGTTTTGCTCTATTGTCTTATAAGACGCAATGCCTGGGAGAAATGATTTCCTTCCTCCCGTATAGCCTGCGAAATAATGAGGCTCTACCGAACCAATAGTTACGAGCTTATGTGCCTCTATTCCCAATTTATTTACATACATCTCGGTACCAGTGGAAGAAATCCCCAAATACACCATATCTTCGTCTTTGCGAGCATTGTGGACATAGATTCTACCCTTTAGCATGTTGTGGTAATTTCCAAAGATAAAGTTGAACTCCTCCCGAGTTGGTGCACGGTGAATTCCGGTGGCAATGATAAAACTTGTATTTTTACCCTTGATTTTAGGGTAAATTACCTCTAGTACTTTTGCCGTAGGAGTAGGTCTGGTGTAATCATTAACAACAAAAAGCAAATCTCTAGCATCGGCGATAAATTCATCAAAACTCCTAGTGTTGACGGGTTGTCCAATTCCCTTGCGGATGATCTTTGTTTCATCGCCAACGGAAACAACATTTGGTTCAACTATTCCGGAAAGCCTGCTTTCCTCGACTTCAACCTCTAGCCTTTCTCTTCCGTAAGGGATTCTTATTTTCATAGCTATTTTGGTTTCCCTTTTTCTGGTCTCTATCAGTGGAGATAGTTTAACACTGAGGACTTCCTAAATTCAGCCTCCCAATTTTCATATTGGCCCCAAGGATGCCATTTCACTCACAAAACTATGCACCGCACTCTCAAGTTTTTGAGCCTCACCAGTGGCAAAATGTTCCAACCTGAGTCGTTGTGATTCAACACCAAGCACATCAAGCAGTCTCTCCACCAATGTACATCTCTCTTGAGCCCTATAGTTTCCATCGTGTTCACATTCACCAAGCGGGCAACATGCAATCATCACACCCCATGCGCCCTGGTAAAACGTGTCCAATATCAATCCCGGGTCAATACGGCCAGCACACACAGTCACGATAATCTCAGATGTATTATCTGCCCCCGTCAGCTCCATCCGAGATAGTCGGAGTCCAGGGTATATTGACCAGTCACAACAGAATATAATTACTTTGGGGATTCCGTTCATACTTCTGATGGAGCTTTCAACTTTGGCAGTGAGTTCTTTTCTTGATACTCCAAATCCTTCTTTTTGCGACATTGCCCCAACAGGACACTCCGCTACACACACACCACAACCCTTACACTTAACCTTGTCGACCAATATTCTCATATTATCCCTATCCATAGAAAGTGCTTCAGCTTTACATATCGAGACACATCTTCCACAGGCGATACATAGTCTTTCGTCATTTCTAACTGTGGTGCCCTGCCCCTCGAAGCCAGATTCCATAAGGTCAGCTCTGGCATCGGTAAAGATGTCAGTAGGCGAAACTTTTGCTGAACAGCTTTTGCTACAATTCTTGCAGTAAAAGCATTGAAAGAGCTTTTCCGCAACATACGAAGAGGGTTCAACTTCGCCCGTGAGGAGTCCATAAGCAAGCAGCAACCTCCCCCTAGGCGTATCAATTTCCCAATTGGACACCTTATATAGAGGGCAATGCTCATAACAATAGCCACACCTTATACATATGTTTAGTTCGTTCCCCCAATTCTTCAGTCTGTTAAATTCCATTTCTCCCCTAGCTTATCCCGAGGCTTCCAAGCAAGAAAGGACAACGCCTCTTTCCTTTGGGGATTCGACCTCAGTCCTTTCATAACTCTACTGGATATCTGAGTTTAGTCGCCGTAACCCAGTCATCTGGCGCATCCATCAATTTATGAGGATTTAGGATATTGTTGGGGTCAAGAGCCATTTTTATCGCCTTCATTACTTGAAGGGAATCTGCCTTTTCTTTTTTCCAAGAGGGCGCCTTGGAGATGGCAATGCCATGCTCTCCCGAGGTTGTTCCCCCCACACTTCGTACATAATCATATACCTGCTCAACTGCCCGCCTGGCATTTTCCCAATGCTCTTTCTTAGTAGCCTCCATTAGTATCTTTGTATGCAATACTCCTTCACCACAATGTCCGTAGGCGGTCATCACTACGTGATTGCGGTCTCCGATTTCGTGAATCTTGCGGGCGCATTCGGCTATCTTCGAACTAGGGACAGCCATGTCATCAGCTAACGATGTGCAGACAAATCCTTCCCTATATCTTGAGAGCGCAGCAAAAAGTTTTTTTCTCCCGCTATAGATTCGTTCCATTTCCTTGGCATCGCTGCCCATTTCAATTCCAAAGGCATTATGTTTCTCACATATATCTTTGATGGTTTCCATATCATAGTCGACAGCTTCTTGTAATCGTCCGTCACACTCATATAACACAATTGCTTCTACCTGGGGAAGATTCATGTTAAGAGTCTTGTTAAGTGCAGTAATAGCTATATCGTCTACAAGTTCAAGCAATGAGGGCGTTACTTCAGATGCCACTATATCTGATATAGTCTCACCAGCATCTTCCAGTTTATTGAACTTCGCTATTCCCATAGCTTTAAATTTAGGGAGGTGTTTGAGTAAAAGTGTCGCTTCTACAATTATGCCCAGAGTACCTTCAGATCCAACCATAAGCCTATCAAGTTGGTAACCCGATGCCTGAGTTCGTGTATCAGAACCAAAAGTAACTAGATCCCCGTTTGACAGAACAACCTTCATCCCTAAGACATAGTCCCGCATCGTTCCATATTTTATCGCTCTTACCCCGGAGCCATTGTTGGCAATGGCTCCACCAATGGTGGCAATTCTACCCGACTCTGGAGCCGAAGGAAACCAAAGGCCATAGGGCTGAAGCGCCCTGTTTAAGTCATCGCATACTACTCCCGGCTCAACTTTGCACAATATATCCTGAGGTCTTATCGCTAGGATTCGGTTCATTCGCTTTAAATCCATGACAATGCCACCGTCTATGGGAACAGTGTGTCCTGAAGCACCAGAACCAGCACCTCGGGCGATAACGGGTATTAACTCGGCATTGGCATAGCGTACAATCTTCTGTATCTCCTCTACTATTTCAGGTCTGACAACAACCGAAGGACTGGCTTCATGAACCGAGGAATCAGAGCCATAGACATAAAGATCAGCAATGTTATCTCTGACATTTTTCTCTCCTACTATTTCCTTCAATCTTTCAATGTCTATCTTCATCTCTACCTCCTCTTGTATGGTTCTTCTTCTCGGAAATATATGTGCCTGTTTATCATTTACGATGAAAAAATTGAAAGTTCTCACGCCTGCTCTTCTTCGGAGATCGCTTTTTCTTTAACTTTCATCAGCTTGCCAGCTTTAATTTGAGCAATGAGTTCGTCCTCTCTTTGCACCTCCTCAAGAGTCTTGGGGGCATGAGGTGGATTCCAATCGTCTGGTATGGTCTTATCTATACCATATTTATATTTTAGGAAGCGTGCACCAGTAGTAGGATAGAGAGCATAGGTAAGGAGGTCTTGAATATTCTTAGTAAATTCCTTTGATTCTACCTTAGCTCTTTCCATTTCTGGTTCGAGCAGGTCTGCCGGCCGACAGGTGATAGGCACCTCATCTTTAAGAATACTCTTCTGGATGTCTGGGGCAATTTGAGCTGGTGGCTTGCCATAACCCCCGTATATATACTCCCTTGCCTCCTTGGAGACAAGCTTGTAGCGCCCTAATAGGACATTTTGTACTGCTTGGACACCAATAATCTGGCTCGTAGGTGTAACTAAAGGTGGATAACCAAGTTCTGCCCTCACTTTAGCTGTTTCCTTTCGCACCTCTCCCAGCCTGTCCAGAGCGTCCATTTGTTTGAGCTGCGCCACCAAGTTCGTGGTCATGCCACCAGGAATTTGGTGTACCAGAGCTCCGGCATCGATAATCGACATTGCCGATGTATCTAGAAAATCTCTGTATTTAGGCGCGATCTTTTCCAACATTTGAGCACACTTTAATAGTTGCTCAATGTCAAGCCCTGTATCCCTATCTGTGCCATATAAAGCAACCACCAGAGGCTCTATAGCTGGTTGTGAGGAACGTAAAGCAAATGGAGACAATGCAGTATCAACGATGTCAACACCAGCCTCAATGGCCTTCAACACAGACATAGATGCTTGCCCGGTTGTGTAGTGAGTATGGAGGTTGATGGGTATTCTTAAGTTTTCCTTAAGGGTTTTAATTAATTCATAGGCATCATAAGGGGAGATAAGCCCAGCTTGGTCTTTAATACATATGGAATCAGCCCCCATATTTTGGAGGGCGAGAGCTTTTTTAACATAGTATTCCAGATTGTAGATAGGCCCACCCATCCTAGGCTGGGTGAGTGAGTAACATATGGCCCCTTGATAGTGTTTTCTCTTTTTTTTAATTATCTTAGCAGCACGTTCATGATTGCGTTCGTCATTCAGGGCATCGAAAACACGGAAAATATCAACGCCCATTTCAACAGCTTGTTCTACAAAGGCGTCAACTAAATCATCGGGATGGTTCCGATAAGCAACTAAATTCTGCCCCCGTAGAAGCATCTGTAGTGGAGTATCCGGCATAAGCTTCTTTAATCTGCGAGGCCTATCCCATGGGTCCTCACCTAGAAAGCGATGGGCTACGTCAAATGTTGCCCCACCCCAAACTTCCATAGAATAGAAGCCACATTTATTCATTTCAGTGGCCATCCATTCTATATCTTCAGTTCGCATCCTCGTAGCCACCGAAGATTGATGGGCATCGCGAAAGGTAGTGTCACAAATCTTGACCGAATGCCTAGTCTTCGGTCTCATCTTCACTTTATCGGTGGTTAAATCTTTGGCTAAGACGGAACCTTTTCCTAGTTCATTCACGAATTATCTCCTTTACTCCAATATGAGCCTTTTGCTGCTCGACATTCTGGGCGTAGCCAGAAATTCAGCCCCGCTGCTAGACTCTTTGTCTAGTTTAGAGCTTCGATTCCGAATAGCAGCCAAATGTTGTCATCTAGGAACAATTCTCTGCTGCCAGAGTATTCGCATTATCTCCTCACGGCCGGAACCACTCCACGAGCTTGAGACCATTACTGGCCTTCGCTGAAGGGTTGCCAGCCTCACGGCTTTTTCTTCCTCTTCTATACAAGCAGCCATGGCAGCAGTAATGGCAGCTATCGTTCCCTTTTCGTTTTTCATTGCGCCTCTGCTTAAACTTCTTTACACAGGGATATTTCCATGTTTCTTGGAGGGTCTCGTCTCTCGTTTAGTAGAGAGAAATTCCAAGGCCTTGATTATCTTACAGCGGCTTTCACGGGGTAGAATAACTTCGTCAACATATCCCCGAGAGGCAGCAATGTAAGGATTATATAGTAGGTCACGATATTCCCGAATCTTTTCTTGCTCCTTGGCTTCAGGATCAGGCGCAGCCTCTATTTCCTTACGAAAGATAATCGGGGTAGCCCCTTCAGCACCCATCACTGCAATCTCCGCTGTGGGCCAGGCAAAAACAAAATCAGCGCCTAAATCTTTACTGCACATGGCAAGATATGAGCCCCCATAGTCCTTGCGAATGATTAAGGTGATTTTAGGAACTGTAGCTTCGGAGTAAGCCCACAAAAGCTTAGCTCCGTGTCTTATTATTCCAAGCCATTCTTGATCTTTCCCTGGTAAGTAACCCGGGACATCGGCAATGGTAAGCAAGGGAATGTTAAAAGCATCGCAGAATCTGATAAACCGGGTGATTTTATCCGAGGCATTGACATCAAGACACCCAGCAAGGTGCATCGGTTGATTAGCGATAATGCCTACTGTTCTACCATTAAGCCTGGCAAAGCAAATAATGGCGTTTCGCGCATAATTATAGTGAGGTTCAAGTATCTCACCGTTATCTGCGATAGATTGGACAACATTCCTCATATTATAGACCCTGCTAGGTTCGTCTGGGATCATATTGTCAAGGGCAGGGTCAACACGGTCTGGGTTGTCGGTAGGCTTAATTAGAGGGGGGGCATCCCTATTATTTGAGGGAAGGTAACTCAGAAGTTTCTTAATGAGTTCGATAGCTTGAGCATCGCTATTGCAGGCAAAATGGCATACACCACTTTTAGTGGCATGACTCATGGCACCGCCTAGCTCTTCAGAGGTGACCTCTTCCCCTGTAACCTGTTTGATGACTGCCGGGCCGGTAATGTGCATGTAGCTTGTTCCTTTCGTCATGAATACCCAATCTGTCATGGCAGGCGAATAGACTGCCCCCCCGGCAGTAGGGCCCATAATTGCCGACAGCTGGGGAATAACCCCTGAGGCTGCGGAATTCCGAAAAAATATCTGCCCATAGCCTGAAAGGGCATGAACACCTTCCTGAATTCGGGCTCCTCCAGAGTCATTAAAGCCTACTATGGGAACACCACACTTCATGGCTAAATCCATTACCTTGCATATCTTTTTAGCATGCATCTCGCCAAGTGTCCCTCCCATGCAGGTAAAATCTTGGGAAAAAGCACATACAGGACGACCATCTACCGTGCCATGTCCTGTAATAACTCCTTCTGCGGGGACGACAACCTTATCCATGCCAAAGAGCGTAGCTCGATGCTGAACAAACAAATCAAGCTCGTGAAAGCTGCCAGGGTCAAAAAACAGGTCGAGCCTTTCACGAGCAGTTAATTTACCCGATTTGTGCTGCTTTTCTACCCGCTCCGAACCTCCCAAGGCTTTTGCCTTTCTTTCTCTGTCCCTCAGTTCCTTCAACCGGTCAGCGCCCGTGCCCATATGAATTTCTCCTCACGAATCAATTTCTCTACGAAAAAAGTTATTTTAGACTGAATTCGCAACTAAGGCAAGTCCTCAAACCCACGGAGTTGTCATCAAGATTTACCGGTCTAAGGTACATCCATTCAAGTAGTTTTCTAGTATAATTTCATCAAACATGTTTGGAGTGTTGTTGCCTCTTTCCAAGTCTTCAAGGGTAGAGCGTTAGTGACAGTCAAACCCTGATTACCCTTAGTTTGACATTCTGGCTTAGAATGATATTATGGAGGGACATTTGAAACCACAGCTGATTGCAATAGACGGCCCCGTAGCGGTCGGCAAGAGTAGCGTAGGCTCACTGCTAGCAAGAAGATTGGGCTATGTTTTCTTCGATACAGGGATGATGTATCGAGCGTTTACCTGGAAAGTGCTTAAATCTGGTACCTCTATAGAGGACGAACAGAACCTTTGTCAATTAGCCAGTACTACAAAGTTTGATTTTATTCCTGTGCAGGGATGCTATCTCTCACCCCTCATTGATGATGAGGATGTCTCCTCTAAACTGCTTAGCTCTGCGGTAGAGTCACATGTTTCACTAGTATCGAAAATAGCGAAGGTACGCGAAACACTGATACTGGAACAACGTAGATTAGCCCAGCGAGGAAAGATAGTGATGGCAGGCAGAGACATTGGCACAGTAGTTCTACCTTGGGCCGATCTAAAGATTTTTCTCACCGCCTCCACCGAAGAAAGAACCAAGCGCCGCTACAAGGAACTACTGGAACGAGGAGAGAATTCGAATTTGGAAATCGTTCTTGCCGATCTGAAGAAGCGAGATGAGAATGATATCCGTAGAACCGTCTCACCCCTAAGACCTGCTGAGGATGCCATGATTATCGATACAGAAAACCTGAGCCTTGAGCAAGTTGTAGACAAAATATATACTCTGGCGGTAGAACCATGACCATTTCCCAAAAGACTATATTAGCTATATGCAGACCTTTGTTTAATATTCTTTTCTCCTGGAAAGTTAAAGGAAGAGAAAATATACCCTTGACTGGTCCACTTGTTTTGATAACCAATCACGTTAATCTCTTTGACCCGTTTTTCCTCCTGTTTAGCTTTCCGCGATGGATTAATTTCATGGCAAAAGAGGAACTCTTTCGTTCGCCCTTTTTGAGGCCTTGGCTCCGCTGGGCTGGTTCCTTGTCCATACGCCGTGAAGGAAAGATTAGTGATAAACAAAAAATGCTTAAGAGCTCCAGAGATGCATTGGAAAAGGGACTAATCCTAGGAATGTTCCCAGAGGGCGGCAGGAGTCGCGACGGCAAACTAAGAAAAGGGAAACCAGGGTCGGCAGTCATAGCCACAAAAACAAATGTTCCTCTTCTTCCTGTCGGCATCGTCGGTACAGAGAAGATCAAGGGTATAAGTTGGCTATGGAAGCGGCCTGAAATAGTTGTCAATATTGGTAAACTATTTAAGCTTCCTCCAAGCGATGGCAGGATGAGCAAGTCTCAAATGCAATTGTTGACCACACAACTAATGAAGGAAATCGCTGCCCTTTTACCGCCTGAATATCAAGGCGCCTATGAAAAACATGAAGATTGAAAAGGCTGAGAAGCTGGGCCTATGCTTTGGCGTCAGACGAGCTATTAAGCTGTTGAAAGAGGCAGCTAACAGATATGGAGAAATAGAAACACTGGGACCTGTAGCACACAATCGCTTGTTAGTGGAGGGATTGGCCAATCTGGGAGTAAAGCCACTGAATTGTCTCGACCAGGCCCAAGGTAAAATCTTGGCTATCACCACTCATGGTGCAAGCCCAGTGGTATTATCTGAGATCAGAGCCCATAACATCCATATCATTGACACTACTTGTCCTATAGTCCACAAAGCCCAGAACGCAGCCAAGGACCTAGCTAAGGCTGGCTTTGACGTTTTCATATTTGGAGATGCAGACCACTCTGAGGTCAAAGGACTACTAGGTTGGACAGGAGAAAAAGGTACAGCTACCCTTGATATGAAGAATATACATAATTCGAGAAAATCACCATCACGCCTCGGCATTATCTCCCAGACGACTCAAACCAAATCTGCCTTTATAGAATTTGCCAGACAGCTTATAGGTGTAGTTGGCCATAGGACTGATGAAATACGGCTTGTTAATACTTTATGTAAAATAACACAGGGTCAACAAGATGCCGCTATAAAATTGGCTCACAAGAGTCAACTTATGATAGTAATAGGCGGAAGTAATAGTGCCAATGCCAGACACCTTGTTGAAATATGTTCTCCTTTGGTGGAAACTCATTTGATAGAAACAGCAGATGAGGTCAATACTTCTTGGTTCGTAGGTAAGAACCATATTGGCATTACCGCGGGAGCATCTACCCCAGACGAATCTGTAGAGGCATTAATAGCTAAGATTAGGTCTTTATAGTCTTTAGCCAAGCTTGGCGTCCAGTTGCCTGCCACCAATCAGGTGAAGATGAAGGTGAGGCACCAATTGCCCCCCTTCATGGCCACAATTTATCACTAAACGATAACCATTCTTGGCTATTCCTTCTTTCTCAGCCAGATTCTTAGCTATGATTATAAGTCGTCCAGCAAGCTCTTGCCATTCATTGGTAAGTTCGGCCACAGAAGTAATATGAGTTTTAGGTATGATAAGCACGTGTATGGGTGCCCTGGGCAAGATATCTCTAAAGGCCAGAAAATGTTCATCCTGATACACTATATCTGCAGGCAACTCACCAGCAACAATTCGGCAAAAAATACATTCCTCGGCCATAATCTAATTCCTTTAATATACTACACCTTGTCGTCGCAAATTCTCAATTTCCTTCAACTCATAGCCTAGTTCCTGTAATATCTCGTTAGTGTGTTCCCCTGAAAGAGGAGATAAGCTCCTTACCTTACCGGGTGTGTTTGAGAGCTTAGGAGCTATGCCGACTTGTTTGATCTTGCCCAAGGTAGGGTGCTCCACTTCTATTACCATTTGGCGATGAAGCACCTGCGGGTCACTAAAGACCTCGTCTGTTGTATAAACTTTGCCAGCTGGGACATCATGACGATTCAACAATTCAAACCATTCATCTCTTGTTTTGGTTAGAAAGGTTTGCTTCAAAAAAGAACGGATTTCATCCCACTTATCATCTTCTGGTGTATTAAAAGTATGTTCTAGAGCAAAGCGATAGGGTACGTATTCTTCTTTCCTTAAAAATCGGCAAAGGTTCTCCCAAAAATGTGGCTCGAGACAACCAATGGTAATATATTTGCTATCTTTGGTTTCGTATACATCGTAATAGGGATAGGCGCCGTGCAGCCACGATTTGCCTCTCTTCAGCATTGAACCGTCAAAGAAGTAACCGCAAGTGAACCAAGTCATAAGCGATACTATGCCATCTAGGAAAGCAGCGTCCACATATTGCCCTTTGCCTGTCTTATTTCTAGCCACCAAAGCTACTGAGATACCCAAAGCTCCATATAACGCTGCCCCTGCAAAGTCAGCAATTAGATTTAATGGGATAACTGGAGGTCCCTCAACGGAGCCAATTAGGCCTAGGACACCAGCCATAGCTATATAGTTGATATCATGGCCGGAAAAAGTATGATAAGGCCCGTCCTGACCATAACCGCTAAGCGAGCAGTAAATGATCTGAGGATTTAGCTTATTTATAATTTCGTAATCTATTTTCAAGCGTTTGGCTACTCCGGGTCTAAAACCCTCAACAATAACGTCTGCCTGTTGGGAGAGGCGATAGAATATTTCTCGTCCCTCTTTTGATTTCAGGTTAACCACGATGCTTTTTTTGTTGCGATTAGGAGCATAATAAGCTACTTCCTTTTGCTTTTCTTCACCCCCAAGTGGGGTCGATGAACCTATATATTCAGTTACCCCTGGTGCCTCAACTTTGAGCACTTCAGCTCCCAAATCTCCTAATAGCATGGTGCAAAATGTACCTGGAATCAATCTCGACAAATCCAGAATTTTCACACCTTCCAAAGCTAACATATCTCTTCCCGAATCAATTGATTGCTCATTATAAGCTATTTAAGCAGACTTTTGCATTTTTAACCTAAATATGCTAAATTTAAAATAAAGAAATTCAAACTAAAGGTGGGGGTTACCCACCTTTTTACTAAATGAGAAAAATTACATGAGAGTAGGGAAATGAAAACAGAGCTTAAGGCTGCGATTACTCAACTTTCGGCTGAGAGAAACTTACCTAAGGAAGTGGTCTTGGCTGCATTGGAATCAGCACTAGCCTCGGCATATAAAAAAGGCGTATCTGCTCTTGAACAAGATATCCTGGTAAAAGTTGACCCTGACAACGGCGAAATCAACTTCTATGTTCAAAAGATCGCAGTTGAGTCAGTTGCCAATCCAGATCGAGAAATCTCCATCAACGAAGCTCGAAAACTTCGAGCTACAGCACAAATTGGCGACGTGATAAATATAGAATGCACACCCAATAATATTGGTCGTATCGCTGTTCAAGCAGCAAAACAAGTTGTTCTACAGAGATTGCGCGAAGCAGAACACCGTATTGCTTATGAAGAGTTCACCGATAAAGAAGGAAAGGTTGTTACTGGAGTAATTCAGTTCACCGAACCTAAACGGATTTATGTCAGACTGAATAGAATAGAAGCGATACTTCCTTCGAGTGAACAAGTTCATAATGAACATTATTATAGAGGGCAGCGACTTAAATTCTATCTTCTTGAGATGGTTCAGGGGGGCAAAGAGCCTCAAACAATAGTTTCTCGATCTCATCCCAACTTGATACGGCACCTCTTTGAGCTTGAAATCCCTGAGGTTCACAACAGAATCGTGGAGTTAAGAGCCATAGCTCGTGAAGCTGGACATCGAAGTAAAGTGGCGGTGGCAACTAATCAAGAAAACGTTGATCCTGTAGGTTGCTGTCTAGGCCCTCGAGGCATAAGGCTCCAAAGCATAATCAATGAACTAAATGGCGAAAAAATAGATGTAATCCAGTGGCATCCCGACCCTGCAGTATTTATCTCCAACGCCCTTAGCCCAGCTCAAGTAGCAAGCATAAAAATCGATGAGGAAAGAAATGCAGCTACTGTGGTTGTCGCTGACAAACAACTCTCTTTAGCTATTGGCAAAGAGGGGCAGAATGCTAGACTAGCAGCAAAACTCACAGGTTGGCGAATTGATATCAAGAGCGTCTCTGCTATTGAGGCGGAAAGGGCTATTGAACAAGAACAGAAAGCAACAGTGGAAGCTATTCCCCCCGAATTTATTGAAAGTGAACCACTTGAATCAGAGCTACCTGAAGAGATTGAAATGGAAGAAGCGGTTGAATTACCAAGCATTTCAGAAGCTCCACCTGAGAAGCCCGAAGAAAAACAAATTCGCTTTGCTGAAGATCTCTTAGTGAAAGCGTTAAAGACGGAAAGAAAAGACAGGGTAAAGAACGGAGCTAAAGGTAAGAAAAAGGAAAAGGCGACAAAATATAGAAAACAAGATGAACATTTTGTAGATGACGAGATTGAAGAGTAAGTATCTACCTCAACGCACTTGTATAGCTTGTCAACAGATTAAGGAAAAGAAGAACTTGATTCGCTTAGTACGTGATGAGGGTGGAGTTGCTGAGGTAGATATATTTGGAAAGAAACCAGGTAGGGGTGCCTACTTATGCCGTAAGAGAGTCTGTTGGGAATTGGCGCTAAAGAAGAATCGTTTAGGCTATGCCTTGCGAACAAAGCTTAGTGATGACAATCGCCACGTTTTGACTGAGTATATCCATAACTTTTTGGAGGAAAGCTAAGTTTGGATGATAATAAACCGAGGTTGAAGGAAGACGTGCCGAAAGTTGAGCTCCCATCTTCCATAACTGTGAAGCAGCTGGCTGACATATTGAAAGTAGAGCCTGTAAAGGTAATTAAACAGCTCATGCGCAAAGGCATCATGGCTAATATTAACCAGACCCTTGATTTTAATACCGCAAGCGCAACGGCTACAGAGTTTGGCTATGCTCCCAAAGCAGCAAAAGAGCATAGAGCCTTGCCCTCACGAAAAGAAAGGGCAAAAGGAAAACTAGTAGTTCGCCCTCCAGTGGTTACCGTTATGGGACATGTTGACCATGGCAAAACTACCCTCCTTGATGTTATCAGAAAGACTAATGTAACTGCTCACGAGGCGGGAGAAATTACCCAACATATTGGTGCCTACCAAGCTTTGGTGGATGGACGTAAAATAACCTTTTTAGATACACCGGGACACGAGGCTTTTACTGCTATGAGGGCCCGAGGGGCGCAGGCAACTGATATTGTAATTTTGGTGGTCGCTGCTGATGACGGTGTCATGCCCCAGACTGTGGAAGCTATAAACCACGCCAAGGCTGCCAAGGTGCCCATAGTGGTTGCCATCAATAAGGTTGATAAACCTGATGCTAATCCCGAACGTATAAAACAGCAACTTGCTGATTTAGGTCTGGTTGTTGAGGAATGGGGTGGCGATACTGTTTGTGTATCCATATCAGCCAAGCAAGGACAAGGAATATCGGATTTATTAGAAAACCTATTTCTGGTGGCTGACATATTAGAACTAAAAACTGATCCTGATAGCGCCGCAGAAGGGGTAGTCATTGAGGCTAAGCTGGATAAGACTAAAGGTCCTTTAGCTACCCTTCTTGTCCAGAAGGGCACCCTTAGACGAGGCGATGTTGTGGTAGCTGGCAGTGCTTGGGGGAAAATAAAAGCTATGTTTGATAATGCAGGAAAGCAAGTTCACAAAGCTGAACCGTCCACTCCAGTGGAAGTCCTAGGTTTAAATGAAGTGGCAAAATCGGGAGACCTTCTTATTGGGCTTCCCGATGAGCACGAAGCACGAAACATCGTTGAAAAACAAAAATATCCTAGACCACGCCCTACCCTGAGTTTAAGTACTCTTTCCAGCCAAATAAGTGACGGGCAAATAAAAGAACTCAATATAGTCTTGAAGACAGATGTCGAGGGTAGCATTGACCCCATAAAAACTTCCATAGAAAGGTTAGGCACAGAAAAGACAAAGGCTAGAGTCATCCATGCTGCTAGCGGGGGTGTCACCGAGAGTGATGTGCTTTTAGCCTCAGCCTCAAACGGCATTATCATTGGTTTTAACACTCCTACCTCACCTGGGGCAACACAGTTAGCTAATGTGGAGGCGGTGGGCATCCAACACTATGATGTGATCTACAAACTAATAGAAGACGTGGACAAGACACTGAGGGGGATGCTTGAACCGACTTATACTGAAGTGCTCAGCGGGCGTGCTGAAGTAAGGGCCATTTTCCCCAGCGGTAAACAGGGGAAAATAGCCGGAATCTATGTTATGGAAGGAAAGGTACGGAGAGATGCCCAAGTTAGAATATTGCGTCAAAACAAAATTACATGTGACTCTCGAGTCTCCAGCTTGAAGCGTTTTAAGGAGGACGTCACCGAAGTTTCCGCTGGTCTCGAATGTGGCTTGGGGATAGAGGGGTTTGTCGATTTTCAGGTTGGAGATATCGTTGAATTCTATCGAACAGAAAGAACAGGCTAACTGTATTTCACGGGGAGGAAGCCAAAATGAGCAGGCGAAGTGAACGAACAAGTAAATTGATCCAACGGAAAATCAGTGAACTGCTTGAACGTGAGGTTAACGATCCCAGATTAAGCAAGCTTATTTCTGTAACAGAAGTCGAGCTTTCTTTCGATCTTAGACATGCTAAGATATTTGTTAGTACCCTAGGCAGTGAAATAAATAGTAAAGAAGATCTGCTGGCGGGCTTTAATAACGCTTCAGGATTCTTACGCAAGGAACTTGCGGCACACCTAAAGTTGAAATATGCACCGGAACTCAGCTTTCATTATGATGATTCCATTGAGCGAGGAGCAAGGTTACTCAAATTGATGGGGGAACTAACCACCACTGAATAGCTCTATTTGTTTTTCACTAGGATCGCTTTGAAGATATTGACATTAGTATCTATAAATATGTATAAAAGAGAGATAAAATGACCAGAGCATAACCCTTAAGGACGAGAAATCAGCAATTAAATGGCTCTGCCCTGTGTGCGAAACCAGAGTATTTGGAATAGGCAAGACTTAATTCCCACATCAAGTTTTCCGCATTTATGAAATGGGGGTGAAAATGGGAACAATAAATGTAGCAATCATAGGTGTTGGTAATTGTGCCTCCTCATTAGTGCAAGGAGTTCATTACTACAAAGATGCTAAGGAAGACGAATTTGTCCCCGGATTGATGCATGTCAACCTGGGGGGCTATCATATAGCTGATATCAACTTCGTGGCTGCCTTTGATATTGATAAAAACAAAGTGGGCAAGGATTTAGCTGAGGCTATTTTCACCAAACCAAATAACACTATTAAGTTCTGTGATGTATCTAAGACTGGCATCCGAGTTGAGCGGGGTATGACCCACGATGGACTGGGCAAGTATCTGTCTCAAATTATTACCAAGGCACCTGGTCCGACCGCCAATATTGTAGATATACTCAAGAAGACCGAAACTGACGTGGTGATTAATTATCTACCGGTGGGGAGTGAAGAGGCAACTAAATGGTATGTAGAGCAGGTGCTATCCGCTGGTTGCGGTTTCATCAATTGTATACCTATTTTTATTGCTCTACATAC
>Ga0209635_10001696_pt1 | contig 16531 bp, 14 predicted proteins | sample DeeMarSWOR230_32_FD_187463 | JGI IMG/M metagenome (GOLD analysis project Ga0209635, IMG submission 187463) | Marine sediment microbial communities from White Oak River estuary, North Carolina - WOR-2-30_32 (SPAdes) (version 2) | ecosystem: Environmental > Aquatic > Marine > Intertidal zone >... | reverse complement strand
CTCTTGGTTTTCTGGAAAAAGTACTGTTTAGTTAAGCTGTAACTTGTTAATTATTGTTGTTTTTAGTTCTAAAATAACCCTGTTGAGAAACAAGAAGAGCCTTATTTTGTCCTTATTTTTATCTATAATTAATTGTATATAAAAAGTCAAAAAAACCAAAAGTTGAGATTTCAAGAATGAGAACAAGGTAAAAACAGACTACTGAGACATTGATCAACGAGGAGGCGTCATTGTTGGCGATATATCTGAGAGATAGCCAGAACTTGGACCTTCAATGTCAGACGCATTAGAAGACGCAAACAAGTAATGAAGCCCTAGAACAGAAACCACAACCACCTCCAAAGCAACTAACCAAACAAGCCTCTTCAAGGCACTAACCTCCTATCTTCGTCTTAGCTAACATAACAGTTAAACCCGTAAGTAAAAGAATCGGTAACAAAAAACTCAGTTACCGTCCCCCGAAGGGTAGACCACACTGAAAACCTTTTCAACATATTGCCGCAACGTTAGACCCTCGTCTTTTGCCAAGTGTTGAAGAGCATTTGTTACTCCAGTCGTGTATTGAATCGCCTTCTTAGGTTTGTCAGCCATGAAACTAGGAATCTCTAAGTTGCGAGCCACCCTTCGCAACACTCTCTTCCGAAGCCGATCCTCAACTGAATTAAGTTTCAAACGCAGAGGCAACCTCAACGCAAAATCAACAACATCCCTGTCAATAAACGGAAGCCTAAGCTCCACCCCACTGAAAGAGCATACTTGGTTGTCTCTCTGAAAATTTGTGCGATAAGCGTTCTCAATGTCATGGAACATTGTTTTCGTCACAGCCTCAGCGCCTGATCCCCCATATTCTGTGAGGTATCTTTGGTAGCCTCCGAAAAGCTCGTCAGCGCCCTGACCAGCCAATAGAACAGGATACCCCAGTTTCGACGCGGTTTCAGCCAACCAAAAAAACGGAACAGCAATACACGCATTAACGGAGTGAGGCTCCTCAATCAGCCACAAAACTTTAGCAAGAGTCTCCTCCAGCTCATTTACTGCGTAAGTTTGAAGATGCAGAGGCAAACCCAACGCTTCAGCCGCCTCCTCAGCAAACATAACTTCAGGATTACCCTCCAATCCAACCGAAACCAGCTGAAGATCTAACCCAACATTTTCTGCCAGAACCGCAATAACACTGCTGTCTACGCCCCCAGAAAAAGCAACAGCCACCCCAACAAGGTCTGAAACCCGTTTCCTAGTCGATTCCAAAAGAAGAAGATGAAGAGCCCGCGCCGCAGTCTCCATGTCCAAGTTTTCTTTGGGAGGCATCCGCAACTCCTTAACGGGATGAAAAGAGAAACCATGCTCGTTAATAACTGCTATCTGCCCCGGCGGAAACGACTGCACAGTCTCCAGTCCCAGTTTCCACAGGGCTTTACGCTCAGACGCAACCGCACAAACAGTCTCATTCTCTCCATAGTAGAGGGGAGTCAACCCAAAAACATCCCGCCCAGCAACTATCCTATGAGATTCCGCAACGCCAAAAACGTAGGAACCATCCAGCCTTTCGATGATGTTGCCGGCGTTTCTCAAGGGGTTAGAACCAAGCATTCCAACAATTTTTCTTACCTCTGGCAAATCAGGCAAATTCGGAGAGGGAAACATTCGCCCCTCAAAGACAACCGTGAAACCGTCGCCCTGAACAGGCTGAGGCTGATCCCATGGAAGGATGCGGGAAAGATTGTGACCTAAAGCAACACTTGAAACATGGTTTTTGAGTTCTAGTTCTTCAATTGTCGTGGCTGTTGTTGTCGCGTCTGGTGTGGCTATTCCGTGACTTTCGTTTCCCCTGTGAGTCAACTCCCGTAACATGGTGACTACCGTTGATACAACGTTTTCTCCCTTCCTGTTCACAGTAGCAACCAACGCTCCCATCTTTCAATTCTCCAGCTCGAGAGGCACATTATTTTTAGGCGAAACTGGTAAAGGTTAGTTCAATACAATTATGTATCGTTTCCGGAGGAGAACAAGTTTGCCTATTCTTCCAATCGACACAGGACGATACGGATCACCTGAAATGAGAAGAATCTTTGACGAAGAAAACAGACTGCAAAAGATGCTGGAGGTAGAGGCGGCGCTAGCTTTGGCACACAGCCAAGTAGGAAACGTCCCAAAGGAAGATGCTGAAAAGATTGCGGCAAAAGCCTCCACCAAATACGTCAAGCTGAATCGCGTCAAAGAGATTGAAAACGAAATCAGGCACGACGTCATGGCTCTGGTCAGAGCATTAGCCGAAGCATGCGGAGCAAGCGGCGCTTACGTCCACCTCGGAGCCACAAGCTCCGACATATTGGACACAGCAACCGCGCTGCAACTGAAGGAGGCAGTGAACTTGATCGAAGAACGACTAAACGATCTGGAGTCAGTTCTGCTAGCCAGAGCGGAACAACACAAGAAGAGCATCATGATGGGTAGAAGCCACGGTCAGCATGCTCTGCCAACCACGTTCGGCTTCAAGTTTGCTGTATGGACAAGGGAAGTTGCCAGAACCTTCCAGCGTATCCAAGATTGCAGAGATCGACTGTTGGTGGGGAAGATGAGTGGCGCAGTGGGAACTCAGGCGGGTTTAGGACCTGAAGCCCTCAAGATACAGGAGCTTGTTATGGAACGGCTCGGCATCGAAGCAGCAGATATTTCCACCCAGATTGTCCAGAGGGACAGATATGCCGAACTTACCTGCATACTAGCCATACTCGCCTCTACGCTAGATAATATTGCCAGTGAGATTCGGGAGTTGCAGAGACCAGAGATCGGCGAGGCTTTCGAGGCTTTCGAACAGAAGAGACAGGTTGGCAGCTCAACAATGCCCCATAAACGTAATCCCATGATCAGCGAGAGAATCTGTGGCTTGGCAAAGATTATGAGAAGCCTTGTATCGCCCGCATTAGAGAACATTCCCACTTGGCATGAACGTGACCTAACCCAGTCCTCATGTGAACGGTTCGTAATTCCGGAAGAATGTATTCTTATCGATTACATGCTGATTTTGATGATTCGGGTGCTGAGGGGGCTGGAGGTTGACGAGGAAAGGATGCGAAAGAACATGGAGTTGACGCAGGGAAGAATGATGTCCGAAGCAGTTATGCTTGCCCTAGCAAAAAAGGGGCTGGGACGCCAGAAAGCCCATGAACTCACCCGAGAACTGGCAATAAAAAGCCACAGTGAACAACGAGCCTTCAAGAATGTCCTCTCAGAAAACAGTACAGTCAAAGAGTTGCTGAGCCAAAAAGAAATCGAAGAAGTAATGGACCCCCGAAACTATCTGGGTACCGCAACAAAACAGATTGAGCTTGTTATAGAAAAGACTGGACAGGAAAGACGGGCTCGGGGCTTGCCAGACTAGTATTCGGTTAAAATTTGATATTGAAACTATCAAGATTCCGTGAAGATACAAAATTGTTTTTCGGTTATATTCGCTGTTTGCGCCAGTTTTTGCGTCCTAACACAATTACTAGCATCAATACTATCGGCGCTGCTACAATGCATACAGCAGCTACTAAAGTTAAGGGGTTTAAGGGGTTAACTTGTTTCTGTTCGTCTAAGGGCTGGTCATCAGGTGGTTGCTCTGTTGTGTCCTGCTCGTTGGTTGTCCCTGAAGAGCCTAGGTAGCCGAAACCGGAGCAGTAAATGATTTCGCCTGTGTCGCCCCAAACCCCAACCTGTATACCTGTGTTGCCTGCAATGCTCTCGTTGAAGTAGAAGTGAACTTGCCAATAGGGATACAGCGTGAATGGGTCTCGAGGAATTTCGCTAGGAATATCGCTTTCTTGATAGCGAAACGGTACCATGTTAAAGTTAACATTGTATGGTGCATTTGACAAGTCAGGGGGCTTGACAATTTCAGTCTCGCGATCCTCATGACCTATTCGTATTTCGCAGTTTTGGGCAGCCTCCAATGCTATCTGAACGGCTTCCTCAGAGGAAATCACGCTGAGTCCACTAACGCTGTAAAGACCCCATGTATCCCTGAACGATTCAAAAGTGCTGTTACAGAATTTTATGGACAGTCTTTTGTAATTCATTAAAACACCGTCTTCGGTGTAAATCCACTTGATACATGCCCTGTCCCCATTCTTCGAAACCTGAAAGTTTACGTTTCCGTCAGTAATCTCCGTAGGTGAAAGGTCACTAACGCTACTCAGAATGTTCAGCATAGTCACAACGTATGAGGCATCCGTGGCATAATTTTGTGAAGTGAATGTTTGGTATCTCTGGAGTATTCTCTTGGTCTGATTGAGAATGTCGGTTGGCGGTGACTCTGAGTAGACATAGTCGACTTGAGAATAGGAATCGATGCCCAAAAACGCCATATGCCCCTTGTAAAAGATGCTCATTATGTGGATTTTGCTTTCGTTGTATTCAAGGTCATAACTTAGAACTTCCTCTTCTACGAGACCGCCGAATTCTGGCGGATATATAGAATTCTTTTCTGGCATTTCCTCTTCTAAGAAATCAGTGAATTCTGACCAATTTTCAAAATCATAACCAGGGATAGAAGGTGGGACCAAAGCATATTTTGTAAGATCAAGCCCAACAACACTGGACAGAAAACCGAACAGCTTATCTTCAGAAGTAAATTCGGATGAATATGCGCTAGGCACCTGTAGAAGCGGAACCACCAGAACAAGCAATATAATGAAAAGTATCCTTCTGTCCCCCACCATGGACACCACTAAAACCATTGTCAACGGGCAAGAAAAGAGCTTATGTCAAGAAAATTGATTATGAGCACGCGTTTTAGGTTATGCTAAAGTTTTAAGGAAAGAAACTTGTATATTTTTGGAGAGCTTATGTCAAACGGGAATTGGGGGAGATTTGTGAATTCTGAGAAAACTGAAGGGATTATGGTGGGTGTCGTAGCCTCATTTTTCCTTTTCTTTCCAGTGTTCTGGTATCTTAGTATGATCATAGCGCCACTCTCCTACGAGGATATGCCGCCAATGGCTGGTCTACTAATTCTTTTGTTTCTTTTAGGAAGTAACCATTTTGGAGTAATCTTCGCGGTTTTAACCAAGGTGCTGCTGAAACGCTCCACGATATTTGGAGCAACATTCATTCTTTCAGCCATCCTCAACTTTTACGTTTTAATCAAAATGGGGTTTCGTGTTTCTTATGGATGGGGGATGATAACTCTTTTGATCTATGCACCACTACTTGCGACAAGTCTAGTTGGAATCTCTTTAATTTTGCCGTTTAGAAGACTGGGCAATGCGCGCGTAAATAAAATATAATTAAGTGTTAAGACTTGGTTCGAAAAGTATGCTAAATATTTTCTAGAACAGAAAATCCAGTAAGTAGAATTTTATTTGAGCAATTGTTGCATCGAATCAATAGACCCTCTAATGCATTGTTTTTGACTTTTGGCTCTAAAAGAGAATAAACCTCTTCGGTTTCATCATCAGGCGAAATCTTTGTCCCACAGTAAGGACACAAAAAATCGCCTTTCCCTTTTAGTTCTATTAAATTAATTTTATGCACCAAAAACTGTTTCACTTTCCATCCTCCATCATGGGCATCACTAATACCTTAGATAATTGATTCAAAAAAAGGGTTTTTGTCAAGAACCCTTGACCAAATGCGTCATTAGTTTAGTCAAGAAAATTTGACAAGAGAAGTGTACGCGCATCTACGCATTGAATGCCAGATTAGTATTCGGTTAAGGCTCGCTGCTGCTCAGTTTCTTTCTTCTTTAAGTTCTGCCAATCATCCGCTTTAACGAATCCGCCCACCTGCTCCTTAATCTTCTGGGCTAACCTAGGTCCAATCAAAGGCAATCCAGTTAATTTCGGCAGCGGCGCTCTCTTCAGATCATCCACGCTTCTGAGACCAGAGTTGTAGAGGACACGAGCTCGGGCTCTTCCGATTCCCTCCAGCTTAACCAGCGGAAGCAGTTCAGGCTTCACTCCCTTCTCGATTCTCACCGTAAGCTTAGCCAAATGAGGTAACAGGTCATTGTGCTTGAAAAGAGAAGCCAATTCATGGGAGGCATGAAGAAGCCACCTGGAGGTTGAGATTAGACGGTAAAGGTCCCCGGGCTGAACGTTGAACCGCTCAATCATCTCATCCTCGCTTGTTTCTTCCATCCAAGCCTTCAGCACCCAAGCTAGTTTGGCTTCTCCAAGAAACTCTTCGAAAGCTAGTCTGTCTTGGTATATGGCTGGAAGGTCAAACATGAACTCATCCTGATGATCTTCCACGAAGAATTGTAGTACATCCATTTCTTTGGAGTATGGGCGAAGCTTGGGAAACATGTCTGGTGTGCGGGCAATCATGTGAAGGAAACTGATGTCAGTGAGACTCTGCGCGCGGCTCGTAAGCGCGTCCCGAAGGATAACTCCGGTTAGTGGGTCAATGTAGAGTTCGGAGATTCTTCGTCCAAACTTGGTGGCATAAATCTTGTCGCCGCCAGCCTCAATCATCTTCTCGGTGAAAAGAAAACCCAAACTTTTCGCTATGACTCCCTTTATGGCCCGTGGGTCATACTGGTAAGCGTAGAAGGTTTTGCCGAAGAAATCGTAGATTCCCTGTTCTGTGTGAGCAAAATCCGAAGCAATTGTAGCTAAAACATGAGACCGGAGAATCCGTTCCACCGCCAGTTTGGACCAGATTTTCTCTGTGTCAGACAGGATGTAGCTTTCTATGAGGTAATCGCGTTCGTCTTCGGTCTTGGCTATCAGGAGGGCGTCTCCAACCTTGTCGTAGCGAGGTCTTCCGGCTCTTCCAGCCATCTGCTTGTACTCAAGAACCGCTATGGGATAATAGCCGTAACCGGGCTCATATCTCCTATACTCGTTAACGATAACTACCCTCGCTGGAAGATTAACTCCAAAAGCTAATGTGGGAGTAGCTGTTAAGACCTTGATTTTTCCTTCCCTAAAAGAGTCTTCAATCAGTTTTCTGTGACCGCCGCCCAATCCAGCGTGATGAAAAGCTGCTCCGTTGCTTACGACCTCAGCCAGTTGCTCGCTGATTCGTGTCCTCGCTCCTGTCGCGAGAATCTGCTCAGATAACTGCGCCAAAGAACGTTTCAGGGGTTTAGATAGGAGCGGGTTAATTTTGGTTGCAATCTTCTTGGCTAGGCTTATCGAGTTTCTCCGGGTCCCAGCGAATGCCAATGCTTGACCCCCAGATTTTACGGTGTACAATGCCAATTTCAATGTAGGGTTTTTCTCAGGATTCTCTATTTTGAGGGCGCCGCCGTCCTTGAATAGAATCTCGTCGTGGAGGAATACGCCTTCCCTGAGGGTTACTGGCCTCCATTCTGTTGTAACTGAGATTGCTTTCAGCCATTCTGCGACTTCTTCCACATTTTTTATTGTTGCGCTTAGGACTACAAGTTGGACATCAGGGTTCACTTGCATGAGGCGAGCTAATACCACTTCAAGGGTTGGTCCCCTCTCAGGCTCGTTGAGAAGATGCACCTCATCCGCAACCACAAGGGAAACATCCGTTACCCAGCGGGCTCTGTGCCTCAGCAGAGAATCGGCTTTTTCGTTTGTAGTAACGATGATGTCATATTTTCCCATCCATGGATCGCTGCTGTCATAGTCGCCTGTGCTGATGCCCACACTGACTCGTCTTCCGTTTCTCTTCTTTATAGTCGTGTATTTTTTGAATTCTTCACATTTTTCGTTGGCTAAGGCTCGGAGAGGAGAAAGATACAAAACTTTTCCGTCTTTTTCTAGGACATGCTTGAGGGCGCAGATCTCGGCGATGAGGGTCTTACCTGAGGCTGTTGGACTCGCCAAAACAAGGTTTTTTCCATCTAAGGCTCCGGCTAAGACAGCTTCTTGTTGAGGGGGATAAAGTTCACTGATTCCTGAACTGAGTAGAACCTGTTTTACGGACTCGGATATTGGCAGTTCTTTGATCTTCAATGCGTACGCCCTTTAGGTTAAGTCTTTTTGATGTATCCGTCTCGGGGTGCGAAGAGTGTTCCTTCCTTCAGCATCTGTCCAATGAGCCGTTCTGCTTCTCCAGATAATATGTCATATTCGGCTTGAAGCCTCTCCAATAGTCTTGCTTTATCTACCATCCCAGTTTCCTTCTCCATGCTTGAAATGAGCCCAAGAATAACAGAGAGTTTATCGCGGAGGCTCTTGGGTTTGCCGGTCATTATGATGTCTATGTCAAACTTGTGGGAGGAAATGTCGATTCCAACCTGCTCCAGTGACTTCGTCATTATGTCGATTGCCCTATCAGCGTCCTCTGCAAGAACTTCTTTCCGTAGGGACGCTCGAGCCCTAGCCTCAGAAACCCTCACCAAAGATTCCAGTTGCCGGGCAGTTATAGCTACAGGGGTTCCCTCTGTTTCGCTGGCTGATCGCATGAGCAAATAGAAGGCTTTCAGGCGTTCCAGAGCCTCTTGTGTCAGGACAGGTTTTAGGTTTTTGGCGTAGCTTATGTATTTTCGGAAAAGTTCAGGTTCTATGGGCGGCTCGATAGGAGATACGCCTGTTCTGTGGAGGTCGAGGATGTGCTCGGTCATCTTTGTGTCTTGGTTCTTTTCTGGCACGTCCCTTAGAACGAAAATCAGGTCGAATCTTGAAAGGATGGTGACTGGAAGGGAAATGTTCTCTGCCACTGTTCTGTAAGGGTCGTATCTGCCCAACGATGGGTTAGCTGCGGCTAGGATGGATGTCCGAGCGTTTAAGGTTGCAACGATTCCGCCTTTAGCCACTGAAACTGTATGCTGCTCCATGACTTCGTGAATGGCTACCCGGTCCTCAGTTCGCATCTTATCCATCTCGTCTATGGCTGCTATACCCTTGTCCGCCAGCACCAAAGCTCCGGCTTCAAGGGTCATTCCCCCAGCCTTGTCACGAAGCACCGCAGCTGTTAATCCCGCGGCTGTAGTTCCGCGTCCAGAAGTGTATAGGCCTCTAGGAGCTATTTTAGACACGTATTGTAGGAGCTGGGACTTGGCTGTTCCCGGATCTCCCACCAGAAGAACGTTCAGGTCTCCCCGGATTGTGATGTCAGGGAAGTGTTTCGCGGTTCCTCCGAAGAGGAGATACATTATTGCTTCTTTGATGTGCTCGTATCCGTACACAGAAGGCGCTAAAGAACGAAGAATCTTGCTGTGGATTTCAGGGTCTTTTGCCAGTTCAAGAATCTGTTTCTCTTCTTCCGGCGTGATAAGAACTTTTTCAGGCTCCTTACTTTCGACGTCGATAAAGTTGGTGTCCAGATGCAGCGTAAAGGATCGGAGACGCCCAACCCTCGGCACGGTTGGGGCAACGGCGCGGGTTATTCCGACTACAGAAACGTGGTCTCCGGGTCTCGCCATGTCAACAAGGTCTCTTTCTAGGAGTTTGATGTCTAGCCATCTTGGAAGCTGACCTGGAGGAAGGTCTTCTGGTCTCTCTTGGATGCGGACGTCTTGGGAGTCGATGAAGGTGGATTCTTCCTGAATGAATTCGAAGGAACTTTTTCTTCTGCATTCGGGGGCGCTACAGGCGAGGGGAGCTGTCAGGAAGGGACCAGATTGAGTAACATGAGACATTGCGCCGCACCATTTGCATTTGAAGGCAGCTTCCATAACCATGGGTCTGGCAGGACTGGCGCGTACAACGATGCCCTCCAACATAACGAGCTTTCCTATGTGCTTGGAACCCAAAATTCGCAGAGGTGTGGTTTCGGGTAATCCACGAAACCGGACTGTGACGTTTCCGATTTCTTCGGCGTATTCGGGTTCCTCTATTTGCAGCTGAGCCTTGGCGGCTCGGTTTGCGTGTTCTAGGTATTCGTCGGGTTTCTCCATGAATTGCTGGGCGAGTTTAGGTTCGGCTGCCAAGAGTTCGTCAAAATCTACAATGAATGATTTGTTTCCGGTGACAGCCATGCTTGAGAGGCGTTCGCGGTATTTGTCCATTTTGAAGAAGTCCAGAAAAAGCGCCTCGGGGTCCGCTGTTAACGTTTCTTCGGTCATGTTTTGTCGCCTCCTTTGGGTTTAAGAATTTCAGTTTTCCATTCACTAATAATCTTGTGTAAACAGTCATAGACATATTTCTCTTCTTTTGTTAGGCTTCGGAGGATTTGACCTGTTTGATCTCTTCCTGAGGATGCCAAAGAAACTATCTTTTTCAGTCTCATCTGGGTTATGTCGTCGGAGAGATTCCTCGTTTTTTCGTAATCGTTTCTATATTCCGGTTTCTTGATGGCTTCCTCGTTCAATTCTTCTAGGTAACGCCGCAGTTTAGGGTAAAAGTCTTCGGGCAGGGGCGTGACCCTTTGGGAAGCCTGAACTCTTTCTTTCCAGTGAATCTTGTTTAGAATCATCAAATCCAGAGGTTCATCCATGCGGATGCGGGCAATTCCAGCCTTCTTCAGTTCCGCGGCTATCCAGTATTTGACTTCGTATTCTTTTCCCTCTGTGAAGGGACCAACTTTCACGCCTGGAAGATCAATTTTGGGACTGTTTCTGTTTGCCACTATCTTGACGGACATGTTTTCGAAGACGAAATCAGCGTCTCTGATGGACTTTACAGGGTCAACTGACAATCCCAACTCTCCTATGGACAGAAACTCTGCCCTACAAACAATGTGACGGACAGATATAAAACTCTAATTAACCCACAAAAATCAAAAAAATCATGAATAAAAAACCGACCTTTTCCCTTTTGGGGGCTATCTTCGGCGATTTAATGGGCACAAATACTGATTCCTCAAAAATTGCGAACAGTTTTAACGGCGTTAAATTTTAACCACACACATTCAGCGGCAGTGAGTAATCGTTATCTGGAGGGCAGATAAATCTGCATTCAAATCGAATACGTGTCCCATGTCGGTTTCGTCAATACCCCAAGTGTAGTGGGCAGTTATTTGTTCATCGTCATAGGTTATAGTGTCTAATCGACGGAGAACCTCTTCTCCCATTGTTTGAATGAAAGCTGCCTCAGCAACCTTTTTTGCCTCTTCTTCAGTTAAGCCATTGCTCAGGTCCACTTGTGCAGTCAGGTCTGTGGCTTCATTCCCGTTGACAATTACTTCGAAGGTTGTTGAAGGAGTAGGGTCTTCTGTGTTACTGATCGTTAAGGTTTCTTTCCAAATAACGGGTGCGAATGTCATAATTGGGGTGTAATATGTGTTGCCTTCTTCGTCAATGTTTAGGATAAACTGCGTTATTTGGACTTCGATGTTGTATTCTCCGGGTGTAAGCTTACCGATTGGCACTAAAACAATGGGGTTGGTTAGGGCTTGTGTAACCATTAATCCTTCGCCTGGATCAGTGAAATTGACATGAAAACGGAACTTTACAGGGTATGATTCAAGCCAAGCAAAAGATTCAATGTTTATGGTGTAGCCGCCTGTTGGTCGATCTCCGCGGGAGAGGAGGATGCTTATGAAGTCTTGGTCTGAGGCTCGTGTGGTTTCGTGTTCTAGCAGCATCTTCCAGTAGTTGTTGATAATTGGGAAGTCTCCCGACATAGTGCGCGGGTCTTGGCTAGTTGCTATAACGTGAATGCCTTCATCAAATAAGCCGACTCCTCCAGAAGTATCATAAACATAATCAGCATCGTCTGGATCGCTCACGTCAGACGGGGGAGACTCAACAGTTACACTGCTATTTCCCGACTCGGGTGTTGCTTCAACAACCACTTGAATGTTACTGCCATTTATTAGGCTTCCAATATTGATACTCCAATGCTTGGTTTCACCTTTGAGGATAGTTGGATCCTCTTGGCTTCCATCCGACCATGAATAGCGTGTGTCATTCAAAAGAACTGCTTCCAAGGTTCCAGAATCGCCTTCGTTGAGGGAAACATTGAACGAAACTTGTCCGTCTGTTAAAGCCGTTATGTTGTTCACATCTAGTTGGAATTCTGGAATCTGAGAGGAAGATGGCGAGGGCGAAAAATAGTAAATTGCTCCTATTAACGCTACAATTGTGATTATGGACGACGCTACTACCCATATCGAATGTTTCATTCTATCCATACCACCTATATTTTGGTAACTTTAAGGCTATAAAGTTCTATGCACTAGAACAGCATGTTCTCTTTTTAGTACAAATGGCTTGTTGTTATGCGATTTTTTGTTCCTAGAAAAATGTTAATATTGATCGGGTCAGAAGCTAGTTTATGAAAATCAAAAAGAATCCGTATACTGCATTGTTTCCGTGTCCGGTGGTTCTTGTAACTTGTGTAGATTCCACGGGAAAACCTAACATAATCACTTTAGCGTGGGCTGGAACCGTATGCTCCGAGCCGCCCATGGTAGGGTTGGGTATCCGACCATCACGGTATTCTCATAAATTGATTGTAGCCAGCAAAGAATTTGTCGTGAACATCCCAACAGCCAAAATCATACGAGAAACAGATTACTGCGGAGTAACCTCAGGAAAAGACACTGACAAGTTCTCCGAAACAAAACTAACCCCAGAGCAGGCAGACAAAGTCAAAGCTCCGCTAATCCGCGAATGTCCAGTAAACATGGAATGCATCCTGAAAGATAGGATTCCATTAGGTGCCCACGATCTGTTCGTTGGAGAGATTGTTCAAGTCCACATCGACCAAGACATTCTGGATGAGAAGGAAAACATCGACTTCACAAAAGCAGACCCCTTTGTCTATAATCAAGATGAATACTGGAGCATACACAAAAAACTTGGAACCTACGGATTCTCAGAACAGTTGTAGGGATTGCTTATCTGCAAAAAATTCTGTACGAGTACTAATTTATAACAGTCTTTTTTCTATTAATCGTCACGGAGGCTAACGTTTGAGTTATGAGATGTGGACTGAGAAGTATCGCCCCAAGTCACTAGACGCGATCATTAACCAGAAAGAAATCGTGGATCGCCTGCAAAGCTTCGTCAAAGCAAAGAATGTTCCTCACTGCATTTTTGCTGGTCCACCCGGAACAGGAAAGACCACAGCGGCTCTCTGCTTAGCCAAGGACATGTACGGCAAAGGCTACAGGGAGCATCTGATGGAGTTGAATGCCAGCGACGAAAGAGGAATAAAAATCGTCAGAGAAACCGTGAAAACTTTTGCCAGAACCAGATCAATCGGAGAAATCCCCTTCAAGATACTGATTCTAGACGAGGCGGACAACATGACCTCCGATGCGCAACAGGCATTGAGGAGAACCATGGAACGATTCACCGAAACCTGCCGATTCATCATGATAGCCAACTACAGCGGAAAAATCATAGAGCCGCTCCAGTCCAGATGTGCGCCCTTCCGTTTCTCTTACATGTCACAGGAAGACCAAGACCGTTACTTACGGCACATCATCGAAGAAGAGAACGTGAAAATACTAGACGAGGGCTACGACGCCATCTTCGAAGTAAGCGAAGGAGACCTACGGAAAGCCACCAACGCACTGCAAGCCGCGGCATCCATGGGCAAAGTAATCGATGCAGAAATCGTCTATTCAGTGATCGGAAGAGCCAACCCAGCAGACGTCAACGAAATGATAAAAACTGCTATGAAAGGCGACTTTCTAGGCGCCAGAAAAAAGCTGAGAGAAATGATACTGAAGTATGGCGTGGCTGGAAGCGACATCATCAAACAAATTCACACAGAAATCTTCCGCTCCATGCTCCCTGACTCATGGAAGGTCACGCTCAGCGAAGCCATCGGAGAAATAGACTTCCGGCTGGTTCAAGGCGCTGACGTGGAGGTTCAGCTGAGCGCCCTCCTCGCCCGAATGACAGAAGCGGGTCAAGAGTTAAGCAGAGGCGGTTAACCGTTTGTCCACCACCTGGACCCAGAAACACAAGCCTCAAACTTTAAACGAAATTGTAGGCAACAAAGACGCGAAACAGCAGTTTATTACTTGGCTGAAATCTTGGAGCAAAGGAATCCCAAAGAAGAGAGCCGCATTTTTGCATGGGTCACCGGGCGTCGGCAAGACAGTAACCGTTGAAACTTTAGCTAAAGAATTGAAGATGGAATTGGTTGAAAAGAACGCCAGCGACTACAGAACCGCGGATGCCATCAAACGGTTCGCGGGTCTCGCTTCCCAGTATTCCACATTGTTTGGTGGAAACCGGTTGATTCTGTTGGATGAGGTTGATGGAATCGCAGGAAAAGAAGACAGAGGCGGAGTTAGAGAGCTCACAGAGGTTTTGAAGACCACCCGAAGCCCTGTTGTTCTCACAGCCAACGATGCCTATAATCCTCGTTTCAGCACCATCCGCAAGTATTGCCTAATTATTCCCTTCAAGAAGCCTACGGTCAGAGAAACGGTGTCACATCTGAAGCGAATCTGCATAAAAGAGGGAATCGCAGCTGACGAAGAGGCTTTGAAGTTCATTGCTGAAAGGTCTGGAAGAGACGTCAGATCAGCCGTCAACGACCTGCAAGCATTAGCTCAGGGCAAAAAACGTCTCGTCATCGAAGATGTTAAGTGGCTAGCTGGCAGGGACAGAAAAGAAATTATTTTCGACGTTATGCGAACAATACTGTACTCCAAAGATTCATGGGAAGCAAAAAAGGCAGTAAGCAACGCCGATGTGGACCCGGATATGCTTTTCAACTGGATATACGAGAACACGCCCTACCACATAACTGACCCCCATGACCTCGTTAAAGCCATGGACTATCTGGCTTTAGCGGACATATACAGAAAACGAATCAGGGACACCCAGTACTGGAGCCTGCTACGCTACGTTGTTGACTTCATGTCCTCAGGAGTAGCAGTGTCTAGGCAACGAACCAAATCGTCAGGATGGATTCCATTCAGGTTTCCAGAAAAGATTCGTTTATTGTCGAGAACTAAAGGAGAACGAGCGCTTCAGTTTGCTATAGGCATGAAGGTAAGAAGGAAGTGTCACATGTCCGCTACGAGAAGCGCGAAAGAGGTTCTGCCTTACCTGAAGATAATCTTTGAAAACAACCCTGAAATGGCAGCGGGATTATCGAATTGGCTTGACCTAGACGAAGACATGATAGAATACTTGGCTGGAAACAAGAAACAAACAAAAACAATCGTTGCAAAGTTAGCCTAAAATCACATTCAAAAAATCATGTTATGGTAAGGGTCTCTCTCCCAGAGTCACTTCCAAGCTTCTTTCCTGTCCGTCTCTAACGATTTCAAAAACCACAGAATCGCCGGGGCTAGTGTTCCGTTCCATATAAACAACGAGATCAGTCAATCTTCTCGTGGGTAAACCATCTATTCCAGTAATCACGTCTCCGCCAATAGGCGTCAGCTGCCCATCTAATGTGACATTCTGGTCTGCCCCTCTTAGTCCCACCTGTTCTGCAGGACTCCCCTCAGTCACATCCACGATAAGAACCCCCTGAGGTTTCTCCAAACCAATGGCGTCCGCAATAGCTATGTTCACGTCCAGTGCAGAGACACCTAACCACGGATGCTTGTAGTCTCCAGTTTCTATCAGGTCGTCAATTTCCCGTTTAACCGTGTCAGAGGGAATAGCGAAGCCTATACCCGTGAAGGTACCAGTCTCCGACTGTATAGCCGTGTTTACGCCCACTACCTGACCTTTGACGTTGACCAAGGGACCACCGGAGTTTCCAGGGTTTACGGCTGCGTCTATCTGGATTATGTCTATAATCACGTATCCTCCTGTTGCTTCCATGGTTCTCTCTAGAGAAGAGACTATGCCTGCGGTTAGGGTGTCGCTGAGACCGAAGGGGTTACCCATGGCTGCCACAGGGTCTCCAACAGTAAGGTCAGAGGAAGCTCCGAGAACAACCGGATGTAAGGTTGTGACTTGCGAATCGACTTTTATGACGGCTATGTCACTGTAGATGTCCATACCAACTACACTGGCTGAGGTTACGTTTCCGTCTAGGAAGCTAACCTCTATGGTGCTGGCTCCTTCGATTACATGATGGTTAGTTATGATGTGCCCCTTCATGTCATACACGAATCCGGAGCCTAAACCAAGGTTAGTTTGGATAAGAACCACGGCGTCTTTGAGTTGATTGTAAATCGTGGACCATGGCATTAGACCTGTTTGATTAATAGCGTCCAGAATTTCGATTCGGTTCTGCAGGTCTTGAATTTCGCTGCTCTGTTCTGTAATGCTTGCTTCCATTTTTTCTAGCTGGTTTTGAAGGTTCAAGAAAGCTACAGCGAACACTGCCGTGTTGACAATAAGGAGGATGAGAATTGCTGCAAAAGCGTAAATCCACTTGCTGGAAACTGAAGACGAAGATTCTTCGGGCATCAAATTATTCACCCTTCCACGTTTCAGACAAGTATTGGTTCTTTTTAGAGTAACCGTCAGTTCTAAGTTTTTCGGGTCAAATGTACTCGCAAAACAATCAATTAGGCTGTGGTCTTAGATATAGGGATTGCCTTGTAGTATGGTTCTCGCCTTTTGACTGCTTCAATGAATGTTTCTGTCAGTTTTTTGTCATCGGCTCCGTTCCGGAGGGGTGTAAGAAGGTCCACTAGGTTGTCTTTTCTCATTAGGCAGGGCTTCAGTTTTCCGTCGCTTGTCACGCGGATGCGGGTGCAGTTGGCGCAAAACTCAGTGTTTTCTATGGGACGAATAACTTCAACTTTGACT